>Ga0326734_1000021_pt1 | contig 55734 bp, 75 predicted proteins | sample 15_GP2_1315_FD_207944 | JGI IMG/M metagenome (GOLD analysis project Ga0326734, IMG submission 207944) | Glacier ice microbial communities from Ngari, Tibet, China - 15_GP2_131.5 | ecosystem: Environmental > Aquatic > Freshwater > Ice > Glacier | place: China: Ngari, Tibet | collected 2018-07-18 | reverse complement strand
CCCCGCCGTTAACGGTTGCACCGTTGATTACAGAGGCCGAAAGCGTATGACCATACAGCGTACCGACGCGAATCTTTTCAGCAGCTAAGTCCCTAATGTGGGCTGAATCAATCGCAGCAGCCCGAATATAGGTAGATGCGTTTTCAGGGCTTAACGGATTCCTTGCGCTGAGTGCCGACATACTCAGCAACGAATCTAAATTGGGTTCTGTCCCATCTATTAAATTAACACCCGGCCAAGCTAATTGTTGTTGGCTTTGGGCAACCGAATAAAATAAATACGCCCTATGTTGCGAAAACGTAATGCCATCAACCCATGCGAAATCTGTACCTTGTGATATTTTTTGACCGGTAACGCAATCCCAAACGCCACCCGCATTTGATTGTCCAGCCGCTACATGATGCGCCGGATAAACATAACCAACAGCCAAATACCATCTATCCAATAAAGGGGGCTGACCATTCCAAAAATAAGGATTTTGATTAACAGGACCATTGCCCATATCCCGAACAGTACCGCCAGCGCAACCTAAATAAGTCAATCCCCTAGAACCGCCGTAACGTTTGAAGTAAACATGAAACCGATAAGCTTTTGCCGAATTCACTTCAAACGTATCAGTATTCCAACCGCCATCCCCATCCCCGGCAGGTTCGGCACCCGGTAAAGGGTTGTCCCATCCATAAGCGTTATTTAAATACAAACCGGGATAGCAGACCCAAACCATACCCTGCGAACCGTCAGGCAATTGGGCAATGCCCCTATACGATTCATAAATACCGCCGTTGCGAATGAAACCGGGTGCGCCGTCGTGACCGGCAACCCATGAATCAACCCTAAGCATATTCTTTGTGCGCCAGCTATCGGGAATCCTTCCCCGTGACGACAAGATAACATTACCGTCAGCGTCTTTAATAGTTATCCCGCGCATTTCGCCAGCGTTTGCAAAAACGGTCCCGCGAAACAATGCGTTATTTGCTTCAATAAATCCATCAGAGGAACGGAACAAAAAGCCTTGCGAATTCGGTACGTAGTTTGCGCTAGTGATTGACGTTCCGACTTGAAGGGTTCCCGTTACCAGTTTTCCCACATTCAGTTTAACGATATTGCCGTCATCTACCGCCAGCAATCCAATCATGGCGTTTTTTATGAATCCGTTGTGGATATAGGCGTCTGAAGTGTATGTACCGGGCGGTATAAAAGTGCCGTCAGGTTGCGTATAGCCTACTTTTACCTCTTTAAACGGGTTGCCAATTCCGGTCAGTAGGGCAACCACCTTTTCAACGTCAATCCCGGTTTGCGCCCGCTTGCCGTTTGGACCCCCGGCAGGTAGCGATTCTTTGCCGTCATTGCTGACCCATGTAATCCAAAAATGCCACCTTAAACCCGGCGTTGTTGAATATGCGCCAACTGTGCCAATAAATGAATCTAAAATCTTTGCGTCAACAAACGTAGGCAAATTTATAGTGTCGGCTTGCGAGATTGCCCCGTAAACCTTTGTCAGCTTATACCCGTGGCCTATTGTGAAAACAGGTACGTTGTGCGAAATCAGGACGTTTGAGAATGACGGGATTGCATTAAAACCGTCAGGGATGGGCGGCGTTGTCAGGTCAGCCGTTACCCCCGGAATGATGACGTTAGGCGGCAAATCAACGGGCAGGATGCGCCCCGTAGGCGGCGTACCTTGTAGCAGAATATCCCGTGGATTGACAATAACACTCATGCTAGAACCTTAATAACGGCACGGCCTTCAATGTACTTTCGCTGAATGCCTATGACTAGCCCTAGTTTACTATTGGAAAAATCAAAACGGGTATGCCAAATCTTTTGTGATGACCCTAATTGTTCAATTATTAAATATGGTGCGCCCCCGTAGCCAAAAACCGTTTTAGGCGTTGACCATAGATCAACCAATTCTTTTGATAAAACGATAGCGTCAAATTCGGTTAATAAATATGTGTCCTTTTGAATAGGCGCAACTGAAAGTTTATTAGCAGCCGCTGAAACTGTATTTACTTCAGTATGGGACAGCCATTCCTTAGCAAAATAAAGCTTATGGGCTTCGGGAATTCCGGTAAGCAAATTCTCTTGAACTGTCCAGTTTTTGCAATAGCCGACTTTGAAAGCGGCCTGAATATCAGGACGGTCTAAGATTTCAAATGAATCTGAAGTCATGACCTGATTCGTCACTTCATTCGTGCTTAATGTGGGCATTTTCATCTTGAACAAAAACGCTTTGCTATCGCTATTCATTAACAACGTTGCGTTAATACTTGACGCTAATTCAGCACAAATTTGCAACGTGTTAATTCGTTCGGTTACGTAAATGCCTACAGGTTGTTGATATAGCTGTATAAATTCATTCCAGATAACCAAATCAAGATCAGCGTCAGTAAAGCCATTCAACTTAATTATTCGTCTGATTATTTCGCCCACATTATTCGTATAGATTCCCCCTGCTTTATCACCTTGAACGCTGGCTGTAATCAAGCCACGCGGTTTAGAGTAAAGGGTGAACGTACCCGTTGCAATATCCTGAAGGAACGGAACCGGGTTGCCGTCATCCCTGACTTCAATAATTCGTTCGATTGCGCCCGTGTGAACTGCATATTTCAGCAGAACAGAATCAATCATTACAGGCTTGACGTTATGCACTTCGCCATAACAAATGGGCTTCAGTACGTCACGGTTTTCACCGGTTCCCCCAACTTTGTTTTCGACAAGCGGCTTATTCAAAAACTGTAGCTTGTCGTGCAGTTTGATATTTAGCCGGGTGCGGGTACGGCTATCAATGCGAGAAATTGCGCCGGAATAGATACGTTTAAACGCGCCCCGTAACCAGCGAACATCGCCTAAATAAACGTTAATTGATTGGTTATTCCAACCTTCTTTAAGCCAACTGTCATATTGACCGGCATCGTTATTTATTTCAATATCGCCGTACCCGATTGACGCTGTGCCGTCAAGCGACAATTCTTCAGTTACTGTAAATTCACCGGTAATAATTGGAAGGTACGCCGTGTTTTCGGGAACGTCACCCGTACCGGTAACAAAACCTTTTGTTGACAAATATCGAGTTACAAGCCCGCCGTCAGTCATAACAGTTAATTCAACTAATAGGCATCGAATTGAATCATGTTTTGACAGCCATTCTTTAAACTCTTTATTAGTCATTTAATTCAACTTTGTTTTTTGGGTAAGCCAGTATTGCCGTGCTTGTTCTTCGGCAACGCGATTTGCGTTTTGTGCGTTAGCATCGTAATTGCCTTGAACAATTGAATTCGTATTCGATTCGTTTTGTGTCCTAAGCATTGCCATTTCGTTTTTCAAATCTTGCATGGCTTTTGTAAATTCCATGTTGTTCATGACTTGACCACCGCCACCGCTAGCGCCATTGTTTGCACTTCTAGCAGCCAGTTCGGCAGCATAAACTATTTCAGCATTAGCCCCGGCAGCATTTACTCTGCCTAAGTTAATCATTTCGTCACGATAGCTATTCAAAGCAGCGCCCACACTAACCACCGCGCTATTGATTCCGGTTAGCAAATCAACCTGACGTTGTGCGGCGTCAAGCTGCAATTGCGCTACGCTGGCTGTAGCAGACGCAGAAATTGATGCGTCTTTAAGCGCACCCTGTACGGTTGCGAAATCGCTTGTATAACCGGAACCGCTTGCATTGATGACGGCTGACATATCAAGCAAGGTAGTGGCGGCAGACTGCAATTTAGACATTGCATCTTCACGTTCGGCAGGCGTACCGTTTTTAGCCTTGTTCGACAGGTCAGCAAAATTCGATTGGGCTTGCGCGTATTGCTGCATAGGGGACAGCGGCGACTTGTCACCTATCAGCAGACCTTCGCGGAATTGGGTAAGACTCTTTGCGAAATCGGTAAACTTGCTTACCGTAGCCTGCATCGAATCAACTTCCGTTTTGTAGGCTTGAATCAAAGCCTCTTTTGCAGTAGCGGTAACTTGAATCTGTTTTTCAAGTGCGGCGTTGTAATCGTAGATTGCTAGTGCGGCGGCATCGTACCCTTTAGTATCAATGGCCCGTTGCATAGAATCAGCGCGTGAGCCGTTGCCCAATGCCCGTTCGGCTTGAATACGCAATTCCATTGTCCGTTCCCGCAAGCCATCCATAATATCGGCTAGCTTTTTAGCGGCTTCACTCATGCCGTCAGCCTCTTTTGTCAATTCAGCAAATGCGCCATTTACGCTCATTAAAGCGGCGAATGCTTTTCTACCGCTTTCAGTATTAACGTCTTGCGCTTCAACCATCGTCCTAAAGTCTTTACGAGACATTTCCGACAAGTCTTGAGTGCTGACATTCAACCCGGCATTTTGCAATTGGCTAGAAATGTTTTTGCGGGTATTAGCAATCTTTTCTTCTTCAGTATAGAAATTATCGTAATAGCTTTTTAAGTTATTTGACAAAGATTGCAAACCGCCTGAAGCCTCAATTAGACCGGCAGCGGCATCAAAGCTAAGGCTTTTAAGATTTTCAAACGGCAGAGATTTCAAAGCTTCGCGGAATTCGCCAACTGCTTTAACTTGCGCTTCAATGTTTGCAATGATTGCGCTTGCGGCATCGTCACTAAGGGATTCTGCATCTATGCCGCGTACTTGATCTGATATAAGTTTGGGGATTGACCCGGCAGCGGCCTGCATTGCTTGAATAACTGATTGTTTAAGATCAGTTGCCAGATTCGCGGCAGCGGTTGCAGCGTCAGGCGATTGGGAACTAGAACGTTCATAATACGTGCCGTTGTAATTGCTACCCTGCCCGCTTTCGCCAAAGGTCATGCCGTTTGACAGCGTACCGCCAGCCATAACCCCGCCCCGGCCTTTGTTAGACGTTTCTGAGCCTGCTTGATAGCCTGACAATGACAGGCTTGACCCCATGCCTTTAAACAGCGCATTAATGCCCCGTGCGGCCCCTGTAATGTTTGCAGCTACGCCAGAATCCCCGCCGAACCCTTTGACAGGTCCGTGACGATATGCGGCTTCACCGTTTGCACCCATAGAATAGGTTCCCCCAAACCGGGCGTCTTTTTTCGACATCATTCCAGAAATCAGACTACCGGCAACGATTGCCAGCCCGATAGGACCGGCGACAGCGGCAAGGGTAGAGCCAAGGCTAGCCATTGAACCCGCCATTGCCGTAGCGCCCGCTGTAAGCGTTGCGCCCCCTGCCTGAGCAGCCGCAAGGGCGGCGGCAGTAGCAGAACCACTACCAAGGCCCAAAGCCCCGCCAATGGCCGCATTTCCAGCCGTTGCGCCGAAAAGCGAACTAATTCCCGAACCCAACATGCCAGCAGCACTAGAACCGATTCCACCACCGCTAAAAAGGTTGCCAATACCTGAAATCAGGTTCGACCCGTTTGTAAATGCGCTACCCGCTTGCGCCAAACCACTCATACCCATTGCGCTAGCAGCCGTAGTAACCGAACCCTGAATTAACAGTTTAAGTACAGTTCCCCTGAATGCGTCTTTAATACCTTGCCAAAGCGAATTGAAAAAGCCGGAACCCTTTTTAAAAGCACGTTCTAAATTGTCAACAATTCCGTTATATAGCGAAGTGTTAAATTTAGACCATTCTTTTTCTGCTTCTTTGGCTTCGGATGCAGCAGTTTCCAGCATCCCGCCCCGTTGCTTCAAATCGGCCAATTGCCGCAATGACGCAATGCGCTTCATTGTCCAATCGTAGCTTTCAATATCTAAATCGCGGTCATACTTTTTGATAGCCGCCAATTCCTGAATAATCAACCCTTCCCGTTCACGCTCTGCACTTAATTGGGCGGTTGCCTCTTTTGTCATCAATATTGAATTATTGTGGTCAATCTGTTTATTTATTTGATCTTCGATTTGTTCAATATCTTTAATCGTTTTATCAATGTCAATTTGACGATTTTTAACGTTTTCTTCTAGCGCCTTATTACCAGCTACCCGCTGAAGATTTAATGCTTCAGTAGCTTTCATTTCTTCAAGCAATGCGTCTTTCAACGCCAATGTTTCTTTTGAATATTTAAATTTGCTAGATGAAATATCCGCGTTAGTTTTAGCTGCAAATTGTTCAACTTTTGTAAGCTTATCCTGTTGATTGTATTCTTCTTGAATACTTGCGGAAACTCGCTTAATCGAAGCAATCAACTGTTCATTTTCGGTAAAGATTGTAGTGCTTTTAGCTTTCGGACCTTTGGGGTCTTTGTACTTATCCTGAATGTTTGAAAGCGCCTTTTGAATTTCAACTTCGCTTTTGCCAAGCAAAACCATATCTTTACGGGTTTGCATACTCAGCTTGTCGCGCTTTTCTTTATTGGTTTCGGTTTGCTTTAATACAGCGTCAACCCTAACGGCAGCTTGCAGGGTTTTTTCCCGCGTTTCGTTTGCTTCAACCTGACGCTCATTGCCCTTTTTCAACAGGCGGTCTTGTTCCTGCAATAAGTTAATTTGATCTTTTAACTTGCCCGCTTGATTCTCTTTAGCCGCATCACCCTTTGCGCCATACTTAGGCGTAGCGCCTTCAACATCGGCCAATTGTTTTTGCAGCGAAGCCAGCTTGTCGCCGGTTGACGATTCCCGGCCAATATTCTTCATGTAGTCCCAAACACCTTTGACAGTGCCTAACAGACCACGCCACGCCCTTTCCATATAGCCCACATTCTCTACAACCTGCTTTGCCCGCCCGGTCATGGCATCGGCGTAGCTTTTTTCAGCCAGTTCGGCAGCGGCTAATTTATTCCCCTGTTCGGTCAACGCTTTGATCTGTTCATACGTTGATGCGGTCAAATACTGATAGGTTTCGTTTAATTTCAGGGATGCGTTGACCGGTTCCTTTGCCAGTTCCGAAAACTGTTCAACGGTTTTTGACAATGCTTGCCCGGTTGCCTTTTCCATTAGAACGGCAGTTGTGGCAATGTTCTGAATCTCAGACCCGGTAAGATTGCCTGCTTTGGCGATTTCGGTAAGGGCATCCGCAGCTTTGCCTTTTGTGCCTGCAATGGCCGAAATGGCGTTAGTCATTTCCGAAAACTGACTATTAGTTAAACCGATAGAATTACCGGTCATGGTTGCGGCATTCTGAAAATCAAGCAATTCAGTTTGACCCGCATTAAAGGCAAATGCCAAACCAGCAACAGCAGCAGCAATCAAAGTCAGGGGGCTAACGAATGTCAGCAGATAACCGCCTACGGCTTTCAATGCGGGAAGTATCCCGCCGAAAACGTCTTTAAGTTGACCACCTTGCTGTAACAAAACCGTCAACGGCGCTTGCCCGCCTTGCAGCGAAACAATAATGTCGGTCATTTGCATAGGGATGGTACGCAGCCTATTCGTCATATCCCGCGCTGATATACCGTTTGCCTGCATGGCATTGCTACTGGCTTGATTGCCTTTCGCCAAACGCAGAGCGGCCTTTTCAGCAGCGTCTTGCGCGTTTTGCAACCGCAATGCGGCAGCGGCGGCACGGTCAGACGCGGCTTGCGAATCTGTCAACGCCTTAGCCGTTCGGGCTTGTTCGGCAGCTAATTTTTGGGCTGACGCAGCCGCGTTATTTTGGGCAATCGCTAATTTCTGTTGGACCGTTTCGGCCTTCAGTGTGGCAAGATTTGCCTTGTCTTGCGCGGTAATGCTTAACGCCAATGCGCTTTCCATTTTCTTTAATTGCGCCTGCAATTCAGAAACCGGATTCCCTTTGCTGACGTTGGCTAAAGCATTTTTAAGCTTGTCAATTGACAAATAGGCTTTTTCGCCCATTTCGCCAATTTCCCGCAAATTTGCCTTAATTGAGGGGGCAACCTTATCAACAACTTCAACAATGATTGGGGATTCATCGGACATTAAATACCTTCAAGTTTTGTTTTTGCTTTGCGCCTGCCTAGCATTATCGCGCCAGCCATCATGCCGCCCGGTTGCTTAGACCACCCGCCGTTTTCTAGTTTACGAATGTAATCTAAATTATTGCTTATATAAACGGATTGGCCGGGTTGCTTGAGTTTAACGACATTCGCGGCCCTAGCCACTGTTTCTTGTGCGCTGGCTGTCATGGTATAGCCAAGCATCCCCGGAACGTGGGCAGCCACGGTTGCAAGGTTCGGGGAGTTAATAGACGCCTGCCAGTTTGACAGGGCTTGCGAGGTATCAACGGGGGTATGGTAAGCTAAATGGTTGACCATTACGGCAACAACTTCTTTAACCTTATTTGAAGCGGCAACTTCGATATTCTTACTTACCGCATTCATGCGTCTAGTTAAGTCTTTCAAAGTTGCCATTTTAAATAACCTTACTTTTTCGGTTGACTTTCAATAATTCGCTCGATATTCGATACATCCATTCTGCGAATCAGGTAAATCAAATCTTCGGTTTGTTCAAACTCTAAATTCCAATAAAGCGCGTATTCTTTCATCTTGCTTATCGGAATCGGGCTAATTGTCATTGAAGGGGGTCTTTCTGTACTTAAATCAAAATACGCCATTAAGTACAGGTCTAACCCAATCATTAGGTCTGGTTTATTGGCGATACGGTCTGGAATTGGATTACCCGCCCGTATCGCCTGTTTGATTATTCGTTGTTCGGATTCGCCCAAATCCATAACATAAAACAGAACCTCAATTAGTTTTTTGCTTCAACTTCCAACGACTCAAGCCGGAAGTTAGCAACGCGCTTGGATGCGTCTTGCAATTCGTCATACAGGTCAGGCAAATCCTGCATCAGAACCATTGCGTTTTCTTCGTTGTACGGCAGCAGTTCATTGTCTTTGCCGAAAACGTTTGTCCAACCCTTCAGGATTGATTTCACAAAGATTTTCAAATAAACCTTATCGGCTTGCGCGGGCGGCAGATTGCCACTGTCCAACATGCGGCGAATAGGTTTAGTTTCGCGGTCAACGGCAGCGGCGTAAACTTTGTTATTGCGATTGGTACGCGAAATAACAAACGTTGGCACTGTGCCATCATCATTCAAGCCATATTCGATTGGTACGCCGTCGTTTTCTTTAGCCGGGTCCGTTTGGAATTGGGAATAAATAGTCATTTGAAAATCCTATGTGAATTGAAAAAGCCCCTAACGTTTCCATCAGGGGCTTTTAGTTTAGCACACGGTCTATTTAGAATGTGGGCATTGCAACCGTTGGCAGATAAGAATAAATAACGGAAAGCATCGTGTAGCCGTTTTTGTTTTCGGCACCGGCAGCGGTCAGCGGAATTTGGATAGCCTTGTCTTTTTCGACATTGACCATACCACCACCCAAACCAACCAGCGGAATATCAAACACGAAACCGGCATTTTTCGCGGCACTGATTACCGATACGCCAACGTCAGAGTTTTTCCGAACAGCTTGAACAGCCGATACCGTTGAAAAGAAAGCGGTAATTGAACCACTTACTTTAAAGTTGCCGGTTGTCAAATCGAACGCGCCGAATACGCCAACGGCAGTATCAGGGGTCACGCCGTTATCAATGGCAATGCTTGCCCCATCCACATAACCGAAAAGCGGCGAAGGGGTTGACGTACCAGCATTCAAAATGGACATTTTGATGCGGTAAACGTCTGACGAAGTGTTATAGGCTGATTCGCCCGTGCCAACTACGTGAATGCCGGGTTTGACGGTATCGCCAGCTTCACCGGTACGATATTCGGTATCGCAGCCAACAAAGGACATATCGCAGGTCAGCTTATCCACTTTCGGGATATTCAGGGTGAACTGATTCGGAACCGCGCCAACAACGTATTCGGCCTGAGTAGCGGTTGCACCCATGCCCAAACGCCGTTCAAGTTGATAGGACCGGCGTTTGATAAGGCTTGCCAGTTTTTCGTTGCGTACAACGGAACCCATATACAAATTGATTGTTTTACCGGTTCCGGCTTCGGTAACGGGGGTGAATGTCGTATCATCAAACGTCAACGATTTAGCGGCAACCGTGGCGATTCGTGCAAAGCCCACATTATTAGCAAACCGGTTGGCCGCTACGTCACCGCCAATGAACACCCAATTACCGGGGAACATACCGGGCATCGTGGTGAAGTCGCCAGCCGTGACGCTGATTGATGGGATACCAGACGAAACAACAATACCGGCATCCCCGGCAGCAAGCTTATAGCCGACTTTTTCAATGCGGGAACCGGATGGGGCAGTTGCTTCGTCAACCGTAGTTTCAGCAACGGTAATCTTGCCAGCAGCGACAGTAACAACGTTTTTCAGTCCGTTATTCAACGCATTGACAAAACCGCTAACCAGAATCAAATCGTTTGCGGCAAACACACCCAAACCAGCAGCGGCGTTATACGACTTATCAATGGCAACGGCTGAAGTCAAAACAACAGCGGCACCGTTCAACGGTTGCGTACTTGCCAGTTCCCGGCCATCGGCAAAAAAGAAACCCTGAAGCAAACGCTTCATGTTCGATTTCGTGAAGTCAGCAGTAAAGCCGCCGTTTGCGGTATTGCCGGTAGCAGTACCTTTTTGATCTTGCCGTGATGCGTTAATGGGGGACCGGACCACCATTGACAATTCACCACCGAAAGACGGATAGCCGTTTGGCTCTTGATCGTACCAAACGGCATCTGCCCCGCCAGTTCCCGGCAGAACCTTTAGGCTCAATTCTTCGGCAATGGCAAGGCCAGTTGCGTTACTGTCAATTTTGTTTGGCATTTTGAAATACTCCTAGTTAACCGTTTTCGTCATATTCGTATTCTGAAATGACATTGATTGAAAAAAATGTTTCGTCAGGGTCCAATTCAACAATGCGGGTTCGATTAAAAACTACATCGTTGGGGCTTCGCTTTCCCCTGTACGCACTTCTAGCTACTTCAGCCAATGCCCTTAGCGTAAGCATAGCATTATGCGCCGAACGGGGCGCGAATAACTGCACAAATACTAAACCGATTGGCGAATAGTTTCGATTACCGGGGGCAATGACGCTATTGGACAAAGATGATTGTTGTTCATCTATGCCCTTTTGAGAAACCCGGCACCAATATTTATCTGTTGGAATTTTTCCCGGCGCTTCAATATTTTGGTATTGAACGACAGGAATATAACCAACTATTGCAGTCGTTTCGGCATTCCACTTTGCAGCGAACAAAGTAAATATATCGTCAACGGCTTGCCGGTATGTTGTTGGCATTACTTGCCTTTGCGTTTATCGCCAAAAGATGCAGCCGGAACAAATACTTCGGTATCGTCAACCTTGTTTGCATCGTCAAACTGTTTTTTGATATGCAGAGGCACGGCACCGGCAACGCTTTGAATGTGGGCAGTATCGAAATCGCGCGAATAATCCAGCGTAGAAACGCTAACCACTTCGACATTTACGCCGGTATCAATCAGCTTAAAAACGGCTTCGGATTCTTCAGGCGTAGGCGCTACGTCAACAATAAAAAAGATTACTTTGGTTTTCATTTGGATTACCCTTTAAAGTCAATGGTGAATAAAATAGATTCGCCGTTAATATTCAATTCGTCAATCGAACTGATTTGATAAGTCACGTTGCCCCGAATGACAATATCACGGGTATCAGGGACAAAATTAACAGCAGCCATCAGACCCGATACTTTACCCGTTTTTGTTACTGACCCCTGCATTTCTCGCAAGGCTTCAGACAATGCCATTTTTTGAGGCACGAAGGCAATAAACGGCTGATATTCAGTTTCGGTAACGGTTTGACCTAGCCACGGTTTAGCGGGGTCAATAAGCACCGTTGCAAATTTGCGCCAAATAACTTTTTGACCATCCATGCGGATAGCCTGTTTAGCGGCTTTAATATCTTCGGTATATCTGCCCACATTATCCCCTTACCCGGTCAGCTAACCCGTAATTCGTTGACTGAATCAACAGGGGTTTAAGGTTTGCGGCTACGCGGGGGAACGCAATCAATGTGCTTGATTTGCTGGCAAAGTATTCTGTTTCTAGAACATCGGTTTTGCGGCGTTTAACGTTTGAATCGGCTACTTGAAAAAGATCAGCGCCATTTTCAATTAATTCAAATGCGGCTGAAACTTGCGCCTTTTTCAACGCTTTTGGAATCATATCGCTAGGGAATTCGTACCCTTCAATGAAAACCAAATTGCGCGGCCATTGCAGCGGTTGTTCAAAACCGTTTGCCGAATGACCCTGATACAGCCCCGCCAGCCCTTCAAGGTAGTTGGCAGCGGCCTTCAGCGCGTTTTGCGCGGCTACGTCATCCACTGGCAAGGCAAAGCCCATATCAGCCGCCAGCGCCCGCCCTTCAGCCAATGTGACGTAGGAATTTGCGTTAGCTACGACTAAACCGGTTTCGGCAATGATTGTCATGGTGCGCCAAATCGAGTAATGATTGAAGGTACACGGGCGGCACCGCCTTTAAGTTCAAGGTATTGCATCCCGTAGCTCGATTGCCCCAAAAACGTATCACTGTTTCGCAATGCGTTATATGACTTCGATATGTCGCCGTCTTTTTCATTGGCAACCGTTCCGCGTTGCATACCCGCACTGTATTTACGCAACCAGCACAAATGCGCGGCGTATAGCGCCTGCATCATTGTTGATTTTTCGTTTGTAGGGGCAGGAACAAAAACAAGGGCAGTCGCAAGCCACGCGCCTACAACATCATCGTTCAACGTATTGAAGTCAGGTGCAAATTGTCTGAAATATTCTAAAGCGGTCATATCATCCTGCAATAAAAAATCGCCATGATTAATTAATAACCACGGCGATTGTTTTTGACGTTACGCCGGGTTTACTTGGCGGGCGCTTTAGGGGTTTTCCAACCGGTCTTAGCAGCGGTTTCGGCGTTGTTCTCAGGATGCAGAACGTCACCGGTTTCAACGGTATCTTCAGCCTCAACGGCTTCGGCACCGCTGACAACTTCCAGACCATCCATTTTCACATCGCGGGCATTGATTTCCGAATTTGGAATTTCGGTAATCTGACCGGGAATCAGGCCGATACCATCAATGGTAACAAGCCGCGCCATCGTGTTTTTGACTTTCAAAGTCTTTGAGGTTGCCATTTCAATTCACCTTATTAAATGCGGTATTAGATACCGTCAGCCACTGCGAAAGCCAGCGGGAAAACAACAACCACGCCACCGAAACGCGATTCGCAAGGAATCGTATATTCCAGATTGTGCAGTTGCGGCGAATGCTGCAAAAATGCCATCGGTACTTCCATGCGGAAGTTGTCGCGGTCATTTTCCAATGCCATCATTCGGTCAGTGCCACCAGCGCCAGCGCCCTTCATTTCCAGAACCGGTTCGACAGTCACGCCGGGATTGTTTGCCAAAAACATCGACAAAATCGTGGTATCGGAAGTGTCGCTACGCGGCGTTTTCAATTGCGCGAATTGGGCAACCGGCATCCAAACCTGAGTGGCACGATGTACGCCATTGGTTGAAATCAGAATCGAATTCACCAGTGAAGTAAGGTCACGCAGAACTTGCGAAGGGGTCTTTGAAACAAACGTTTTCGCAGCGCCTGCACCGTCAGACGGCACCACAACCAGCGGAATGTTTGCATTCGACAGCAGACCGGGCAAACCCGAAATCGTATCGCCAGCCCATGCCAGTTTGTTGATCGTTTCATCATGACCACGTTTGGCGGCAGCTTGCAGCGAAGTATCCAGATTTGCGCCAGCCATTGCGGCAGCACGAATGTCCTGAATAGAATAGCCGTAGCTGATACCGATACCGCGAATGGGTGCGGTAAATTCTTTGCCACTCACGCCGACACGGGGCAGATCATCGGCATAGTTGCTGATAATCTTCGCCATACCAACCGTATCATACATGCGGTAAGTATGCGTTTTCGCGCCTTCGGGAATGTCCGTTGAAATTGGAATCAAACGGACAGCCGACAGCGGCAAACGAGTAGTTTGATATGCTTTTGGCCGAATGTATTCCAGTTGGCGGGCAAAATAAATTGCTTCGCCTGCATCGTGGCGGCCCGTGGCTTCGATTACGCGAAGATCACCGGCATCGTAGCGGGTAAGGTCTTTTGCTTTAGGCATTTTGGTTTCCGTTCTGATTATGGTTAATCAATTACTTTTGTTGGAATTCCAGTACGGCAAGGCCCGCACCGGTTGTTGAAGTCAGAAACTTCGCCAGAATTTGCGTGAATGCTTCAACGCCAACGGCAACCGCGTCATCAGTGAATTTGCCACTTGCCAAATGCAGGTTTGCAACAGCGCCAGCGGTAACGGCATCGTTGACGTTAACCCAAATGCGGCCTTTTTTCATAACCGAAACGGTTTCTTTGTCGGCATACGCGACAGCGGGGGTATTACCGGCTTGTTCAAAATCGTATTGCAGAATGGAAACGCCGACAACCAAAGCGGCTTGCCCAACGGCAGTAGTAACCGATTTGCACTGACGTTCTTTGTTTGTGCCAAGGACCAGCGGCCCGCCAATCAGAACAGCGCCTTCAGCCGACAGGGAAAACGTGTCGTGTGCGGAAAGGTCATAGATCAGACCGGCAAGGCCCGCATCTTGATACATCGTGTAGATGGTTTGCATGTTGATTACCTGCTTTCGATTGGTTGATTATTTCTTTGGATTAGACAAAGATTCCATGTACGCAGTATATGCGGCTTTGGAATCAACAGCGTCAGTTTTTTCAACCGATTTATCGCCAGCATTTGCGGCCAAACGTTGTGCGGCCATTGCCACATCGAGATTAACGCCGGATTCACTTGCGAAATCGAAAGCGGCATTAACGTAGTCGTCAGACTTGCCGGTAAGATCAGCGTCTTTACGATTGGCCTTAATAACCAATTCCTTAATTTCGCGGTCAGTCTTGCCAGCGCAATCGACTTTGAACGTTCCTGCAACCTTTTCCAGCGACAGACGTTCAAGCGCATCGGCGCGGCCTTTTTCGATTGCTTTTGCCAGTTCGGCAGGCGCGGCGTCAAGTTTGGCTTTCAGCCCATCCCGTTCCGCTTCAAGCTTGGCATAGGCCGGGGTTGTGCCGTCAAGCTGCAATTGCAACTTGCCAGCTTTAGAACGCAGCGAATCAACTTCAGCAACCACTTCAGGGGCGGCTTCATATTCGATTCCATTATCCATTCTGATTTTTGGCATGATAGGTTTTTCCTCAATTAATATTTCATCACTGTCAACATTGAGCCTTGCAATTCCTGCCCGGCCTGCTTTAACCACTGACAAATGGTTAACCTTGATATTACGCTGAATTGCGTCATATTTTTGGCCGTTCCATTCACCGGGCGTTTCTTCTAGGTCAACATTGTAGCCTAGTGATAATTGGCGACGTTCCCCGATTGCTTGCGGGTTATGCAAAACAATATCAACAACAACAGTTTCGCCGTCCTGTTTACCGGTTGAAAGAATAGTACCAATTGACAAACTGCCCACATTCTTATCTGTTACCTTGCCCGTTGTCGGATGGTCAACAGTGATAGGCTTACCGACAAAAGAGGCCAGCGAATCAGCGTGAAAAACATCGTCGGGCAGACGCAATTCGCGCCTTACAGTGCCATCCACGTTCATATATTGCTGAATGCCAATACGCCCGACAATGGGCGTATCGTGCAGAAAACCTTCGTCAGTTTTCCGAACGGGCTTCAGGTACGAGTAATCAAAACGTTGCGTCATGGGCGAAGTATAGGTTATTTTTAATTACTTGGAAATTATTTAACGGCTTCGGGCCAGCAGCGGCAAAGATAATCATGACCGGGATGACCGGTTACGGCAGGGGGCTTAGACCATTGAAAAGTTTCGCCTTCATTAGCCCTATGGGTTGGCCTAACTCTTTCGTCTAAGCAAGTGTGCCAAATATATTCATTTAGGCCCATGCCAACTAACCGCCGTTGCGTTAACTCAGCATTAACCCGTGCGACAATACCACGGCCAATTAATACAGCTTGTCTTTCATACTTAGCTAAACGGTTATTAATATCGGCAATGATTTCATTAACCTTTGCGCCATTGTTAACCATGCGCCTAAGTTCAATCTCAGACGTTTGAATAAACTGTTGTCCTAGTTTATCGAACGATGTAACGCTAGTGGCGACAAAGTTCTTTTTGATGGCGGCAAGGTATTCTTCAACCCTGCTAACGTCAGCGGCCTGCCCTAGTATGTCCCGTGCGGCCATTGTGGGCGTTACCAAATCGGCGGCGTTATAACCGAACGATTGGGATTGCGGCAAACTAACGCCGGTCAGTTGCTTGACGGCCAACTTAAATTGCTTGTCGTTGAATTGGCTTACTTGATTGAAAAGCAAGGCGAATTCGATACGTAATGCTTGAACACTGACAAACCACCAGCCCATAAGGCCCGCAATTGCAACTTCCAGATCATCAGACCATGTTTCTTCGTCAGCGTCAATTCGCAGCAAATTAATGCCGCGAAGCCTTCGCAAAAATTCAATCTTCAGATCACGTAGCCGATTGATGAAAAGCCGCTGATAGGTCCGTTCGGCAGTATCGGGGTAAAGCCACCGGTTAAGCCTTTGCATTTGAGCTACCGGGCTTTGGTTTGGGTTTAGATTGTCCAACGACAGCAGGCTTTGATGCAATGATTTTAGCTTGAGATTCAGCGAATTCGTTTGCTTGTTCCTGTAGCTTTTCGGCAGGCGCGATTGGTTCGATTGAATCATCAATAAATTCATTTTCAACCGCCAATTCTTTTCTTACTTCGGAAGGGTCCAATGCCCCCATAGTCACATAAACGTTATGGGCATCGGCTTTGGTTTTAAGGGATTGAGATTTCTTTAACTCAATTTCGGCTTCGTCTTTGTCATTCGGAACGGCAAGCGGTTTAAATTCAAGCGAATAATCAGCGCCATCACTTTTACCGCCATTGCTAGCAAGAATGATATACGAAATCAGCTTATCCAACGGATTACGCAGCATGGTATTTTGCATATTCTCGATTTGCGAATACCAGCTTTTTTCGTTCGATTCGCCGGGGGAATTCAGACCACCGGCAGACCGGCCCATAAGCACGAAAACCGGAATGCCTGTAACTGACGACAGGGCTTCAGCAAAGCGGTCCAGAACGTCAGGAACCCCGCCCATTGGAGCCTGTTTGATTTCGTAGGTTTCCAGCGCGTCAATGACCACCGTATTTTGGGCATTGCGTACTTGATCTACTATATCAATCCGCTGAATCATCATTGCTTTACCGGCAGGGTCAGCAAGGGTACTTGAAAGGTCAGGGATACCATGCACGGCTTGCTGTGACCTTTCCAGCAGCATTTCAGCCCATTTGTGGGCATTGTTCAATCGGCGCAATTCGGTAAGGCACTTTTGAAGAATAGATGCGCCCCATCCCTGATTCTGATTACGCAAGGCATTGGGTATCGAATCGCCATCAAATATAAAAATCCGCGATTCGTGAACATCATAAGAGGTTGCGCCACCGCTTACGGTAACGTTAGTGGGATTGATTCGCCATACTTCAACCCGGCCATAATTCTCTAACGTTGGGTCAGAATATTTAGAAACGGCGTCAATTTGGAATCGGTCATAAACTCGCAGGAATTCAACCGATTGAATCTTTTCAGGGACCAACGGGGTAGTAAATGAACCACCATCCTTTAAACCCAATACGACAGCAGAACCGCCAAAAGCGCGTGACCATTTAAGGGCATCGCACAATTTATTCATTGCGTTTAATTCTTCAATTCGTGCGATAACTTGATCTTCTATTTCAGGCGCTAGGTTTTCCAGTTCAAAACCTGCCCTTGTCATTTCTTCAGCAACCCGGTCAATAATCAGCCGCCCAAAGCCGTTGCCCAAATAGATATTTTCAATAGCGCCCCGGTCCATTAAATAACCGGTTGTGCCGCCAAAGCGGGGACCAACAACGGGGGCATTCAAAAACGCTTGCCCGTAGGCATCGTCTGTACGGGTGAAAACCGTTACGCCTGTATCGGTGCTACGGGGTTTGTTTTTTGAGCCGACAGGTCTTGACATAATATTTAGATTCTAAAATAGATTGGGTTATTGTATGCCCACATTCAGTTAAATCAACGCTTCTAACTTAAACCCGCCTTCAGGCGCATAGGACATTATTAGGGCGTCTGCCAAGTTTGGCGACACAACGCCACGCTTAACCATATCCTTTTTAGCTTCTACTTTGAATTTTCCGTTTTGGAATTCTCGCCGTGGTTGCGCCAACTCAGCACAAAGTTTGTTCAAATTGCTGACTTCGCTTGATATGCTGATTAGGTTTTCAGGGTCATACGGTTTACCGTGGATTGCGTCATAAGTATTTTTGAATCTATCGGCAGTAAGCCACCATGCCTGAGCCTTCAGATTCAAAAACATATCTTCGTTTTTCTTACCGGGCTTGTATTCCTTTTCAGGGGAAACAACGGCAGCGTTTGCGGTAAAGCCGCGATATACGGGGGCTTTCGTCTTAACTGACAGCTTCGCCTTTTCTTCCCTGATTGCGCCCTTAGCGCCCGCGCCTACGCCGATATTGTCATACGTGACCGTTGACAGGCCCATATCAAGCGCATTGAAGAAAACATGCCTAGCGGCTGTATTCGGGTCCAAGTCTTTCCATTCTTCAACCACGTAGGCAAGAATGCCATGCCTTGCAACGAATGCGTTTTTGTCCTTGCCTTCGTCTGCAACGTCAAACCCGGCCATTTTGCCGCCAGTGATTTTCAAATTCAGCTTAATGTGGGCGTCAACAGCGGCTTCAATCCACATCGGCTTGATAATAGCCAATTCGCTATTTCCTACGCATTCACCCAAATAAACGTGGCGGTATAACTCAAAATCGTTTTCCCGCATCAAATCCATATCCCGTTGCAATTCAATCGGGAACCGTGGATTATCGGTATAGTTAATTTGCTTAACTACGCAATAACGGTCCATTTCACCGGTAATAGGATTCAGCATGAAATCGGGGTAAACGCAATTGGAAACAAACCTTTGATGGGTTGCTGATAGTGCATCGTCAGGATTATATGAAACCCAAATTTCGGAACCGTCTTTACGCAACGTAGGAATCAGATACTTCCAGCTTTCGTCTGATACGTTTTCCGCTTCCTCTACCCATGCGGCATCATATCCGGCATAGCCTTTAATCTTTTGTTGATTGCGTAGCAGACCGTCAAACTTAATCAAACCGCCTGACGTAATGCACTTAATACTGTTTTTGATTGGTTTAAAGTGCTTGCCCATTCCGCAACGTTCGATTTCATCAATAAACTCTTGATAAACCGAATCGTCAAGCGACTTCATTAGTTCCCGAAAGCAAGCCACGCGCCAGCCGAAATAGCGAACGTTGTTCAAAAGGATAGAAACAAACGTGCGGGTTTTCGCAGAACCCCGGCCCCCGTGAGCTACCTTAAATCGCGCCGGTTGTAGGTATTCAAGATAGGCGGGGAAAATTTCGGTAACGTAATTCGGCTTCATTTGTCAACGACTTTATAAACCGGAATCTTTTGTGTATCTTCGTCATCTTCAAGCGGTTCATTCGTTGCGATAAAACCCATTATGTCAGCGTAAAGCTTACCGGCAGCGATTCGGTCTTTAGGTGCAATGGCCCATTGTGGGTTTTTACTTCCCCGGTCATCTTCTACCATTTCCCAAATCTTCAGCGCCAATTCGTTTTTAGATGGCAGACCGTTTAACCCGGCCTTTTCCAATCGCGCCATTTCCTTTATAACAATCGAATCCATCGGCCATTCGTTAGAGACTTTCAGGGCGCGGCTTGTCTCGCCGGGAAACAACAGCATCGCGGCTTTGAATGCCTCTTTAGGGCTTCGCAAAAGTAAAGCCGCATAAGCGGCCTTTAATTCGTTTGTTTCTTCAGTCATGCGACTATTCTTTTAAGGGCTATGGCCGGATAGTAACATTCTTTAAATTACAGGATGATGCGTAGGCCCGATTATTAGCAAGTATTTGCCTTGCTGTGCCATCGGTTAAAACATCATCTTTTGAAATATAAATAGGCTTAACCCAACTGCAAGCCGTATCTACAACGTTAATTTTTTCAATCACGTTTCCATTTGTCGCGCAACTCACTAGCAGCGGAACCGTCAGGCATAACGATAACAGAGGTTTTAGCATCGGAAGTATCCTTCAAGGTTTCGTTTTGCTTTTGAAGTGTAGCGTTATTTTCTTCGCTAACTCGTTTAGCTTGTTCAATAGCGTTAGCCAAGTCGCTTTCTTTTCTTCCAACTTGCTTGGCTCCGAAATATAAAGCGATTGCGGCAAAGATTGCACCGGCACCCGTGACGATGTATCCGATAAAACCACTAAAGATTTCCATGTTTCACCCCCTTTGTTTACATAAACGTTTGTCAGGCTAGCCAGCGGCCTTTCTAGCTGCCCATAGCCAGCACCGGGCAGCGAAGCCCATAAGTGCCTTACGCGGGCGACAGCCTCTATAAAGCGGCCCGCTTCAATCAGAGGCAAAGCCCCCGTTTCACGAATCAACTGAATAGCCCAACGGTCTTGCGATTCAGGCCCAAAATCAGGCAACCGCAACTGTTTGCGGTAATGTTCATAGTCTTTCAGCATGAACTGATAACGGCCTGACGCATTCGACGTTAGACCTTTTAAATTAATCCTTTTCGATTTGCGGCCATTTGCAAATGGATGCGCCCCATACATCGAAAATATCTCATAACCATCTAAACCGGTAACGATAACGTCATAGCCATCGTTTTTAGTTAACGGATGGGTGCTAGTGCCTTCAGCGTAAGCCAGCGTATCCAAAAACGCATTCAGATTGCGGCTTATCCTGTTTTTGATGAAAGCCATTACCGCGCACCCAATTCTTTATCAAGCTTGCGTTGCCGAACCAAACGGGCAACCATGCCAAGCACGTAGATAACGACACCGACAAGCGGCATGTATTCAGGGGGAATGAACGATTTGAACTGTTCGGGCATCATTGCCCACATTTCAAGGGCTTTGTCTGGAAAGACAATCAGCAGCGAAACGACAGCGGAACCTAACGCGCCAAGGCGAATGCTCCAAAGTTTCCACCAAACCTTAGCGGCTTCTACGAATTGAATACGCATATCATCTTTCTTTATTTAGAACCGTTGCCATATCGTGACCGATTATCACGATGAATTTCATTTATATCGTTCGACAGCCGGGTTAGTTCAAGCTGCAAAGAATTCAGTTGTGACCGGGTTTCAATATTGGACCCGGACATTAAATTCATTCGGTCATCCCGAACTTCCTGATTCTTTCGCATATCCTGAATGGCAACTTTCAAATCGCTAATGCCGCCAGTGGCAACGTTAACTTGAAAGACTAATCCAGCGATAGCCATTACCATGACCGTTGCGGTTGACAACAGCCACGTAAGCGGCAACTTCATTTCAACTATGCGGATTGGGCTTGTCATGGCAGTATCTGATTGGTTATCTTGCATTTAATAAAGCCCCATTATTTTATGAACAGGGTGATGATAGTCGCAACAAAAATAACACGCAAGAAAAAAGCGCCATATAGGCGCTTTTCCAAAGGTTAAGTAAGTTTTAACTTACAGGGTACGCCAAACGCGGCAACCGCCTTCGGCATCCTTGCATTCAAAATCGCGCACGACTTCGGTAACGGGAACAACCTTGCCTGTACGCATGGTTCGGGTTTGGCCTTCGACCACGCGGGAATAACGGGCGCGGGCACCGTAGATCACGCTTGACATTTCTTTTGCTTTCTTTTCGGGGATGAAAAACGATTGGCCGACTTGCAGGGATTCAAACGGGTAAAACTCCGTGCGGCCACCAGCGCGGCGGGCGCTTTCTGGCATCGGAACGTTATCTTCGATCACAAACGCCGGTTTGGTCTTGCCAGCAGGGGCAGCAGCAGGCGCGGCAGCAGGGGCAGGGGTAGCGGCAGGGGTAACGGCCAAATCGGCAGCAGGGGCGGTATTCTCAGGCATGGCGGGGGTTTCCTTGTTTGCTTCAGGCGCGTTGCCGTCAGCGGGGTAAATAAATTCAAATCCGGCATCGGTTGCACGGGTTGCAACTTCGCCTTGTTCATTGACAGCGGCGGGATTCAGTTCGACCAGACCAGCAGCAACCAATGCGGTATGTACTGAGTCAGGGGTAAACAGACCGTTTTCGCCAGCGTCAACAATCATTTTCAAATGCGCGTTATTGATTTCCGCAGCAGCGGGAACGCTACCGGTTGTGCTTTCAACTTTGGAAACTGATTTACGGGCGCGGGAAGAAGCCATTTTGAATACTCCAGTTAAGGTTAAGGTTAAAGGTTGTCGTTATGACAGGTTGAATTCTACATCAGGTTTCGGGGTCATCAAAAAGTAATTTGATTCATTTTGTTAATCAGTCAAGTAACTAACAATCATCTTTACAGCCATTTGCCAATCGTCACAAACAACCCATGCGTATTTTTGCTTTGTTAGGAATAGGGCGAATTTCTTTTGTTGATCTGACGTTTGATTTATTTTGCCGGGGGCTTTCATTTCGATATACAGCCCGTGCAAGTTGTGGCGGGCAACCGGTAAGAACAAATCGAATACGCCCGGTTTCACGCCTTCAGCCTTCATTGCCCCGCCTGCAATTGCCCGTGACTTAGCGCAATCGCCACGACTACCGCCGTTCGGTATGTGGTGCAACCATTCCAGTTCCGGGTAAGTGTGGGCATTCAGCGCAGCCCAACAAAAAACGGCCCGTTGATGGCCGCTCTCAGTACCTGTTTTCGCCAAATCTTCGGGGGTCATCCTAATGCCGCATCCCATATTTGAATTGCGTTAGCCGTGGTTCGGCGTCGGTCTTGCTGGCTAATGATTGTGAAAATCTTTTTGCCAATAACTACAGCAATTGGGGTAGAGTTTTCAAACTTAGCCAGAATTTCATATTCAAGCGCGCTGTAACGTGCCTCTTGTTCCTCAAACTCAATATTGAGTAAGCGGCGTTTTTCTTTGAGGTTAACCAAATAGGCTTTTGCTTCAATAAAGTCTTTGGCATATTTTTCAATCTGAGTTTGATTTAAGTTCATTTAGGTTTCTCCTTACTATAATCTTCGCGGTGACATATTTCGGCATTAATGCTTTTTAATATGGATAGAATTTCACGTTGTTCAATATAAGTTGCCACTGAGTAAACGGTTGACCATGTTGATAAGCCTACTATCAGTGGGACTAGAACTGATTTAATCATTTCAACCCCTTTTTAAAGGGGGTAGTTTGTCATAGAAATGATGAAATGCGCCCGATAAGCCGTGTTACAACTGACTGTTTGCCCGCATTAATGCTTTGTGGCAACTGATTATGTTTTAGCAAGCCCCTTTGGAGTAATATATCATCCCGCGTGAACGTAGGCATTGTCTGACGCATTTCCCCGGTTGACGTATCAAGGTACTGATATGGCCCGTTAAACAGCATTCCGATTTTCACGGTCTTTGCTTTGGGGGAAGGTTCAACTTTTCTTTTATATTTCCCCCATAACGTTTGATGAATTGTGCTAATGCCCACATTCATAGCAGCGGCGTTTGATTTTATTAGGGCTTCGTCAAGTTCCCATCCTTCGTAAATTGTCATGATTAATTTCCTTTCAGTCTGGATATTTAAGTTTCATTTCGTTGTAACCTTCACGATATGCCGCTTTTTGTTCATCGGTCCAAAGTCGTGAAGTAAAACAAGGGCTATTATTTAAAGCGTCTGTTTTGCCAAAGTCACGACAAACTTTTAATTCCGATTCTTTAGTTATATGCCTAATGCCTTTGGATAGTGAATCGTAGGATTCCATTGTTGCCCCTTAAATCAGATTGAATTTCTGAATGGCATCTTTGCGCCGGTCCCGGCAGGCATCGTTGGGCGACTTGTCCAGCCAAGTAAGCGCGATGGTTGTGATTTCTTCACCACGTTGTTTAGCCGAATAGAGTGCTTGCGCGTCACGGGCTTCATTTTGTGACAGCTTGACCGTGTGGCGGTTAAGAGTTACGGGAATCATCATCGTCCTTTTCTTTAGAGGAACCAAATAAAAAGCCGTAAAGCAAACAGCAAGCTAATGCGGCAAGCCATACGATACCGGTAAAGTTAAAAAAGTTGTCCATTGTTAGCCTTTCCATTGTTTAACAAGTTCGACAAGGTAAATGATAACACAAACCCAAAGAGTTACGCGAATCAAAATTGTAAGAAATTGCTGCAACTCGATTAGGTTAGTCATTCTGGAATCTTTCAACAATCAATGCAATAACTACAATGATAACTGCAATAGGGGTTAACGCTAGAATCGCCATTGACAACACAAAAAACCACGATAAATAGATTAAGTAAATCATTTCTTCATTAGCATCATGATTCGGTAGGAATCGTAGAATAGATGGTTGTCAATTACGGGATTGATAATTATCAGCTTAATAGGGGGCATGATAAATATTTTGGCTGAAGCGTAAAGACTTTCGACAAGCTTATTGTCAAGTACGCGCCTAACGCAATATTGATTAGTTTGGTCATCGGCCCAAATAACCCCATCCATAAATTTCATGTGGTAAGCATGATAAACGGACCAGTCAAGGGGTAATTTACCGTCAATGGGAACGTTGGCGTTGACTATCATTTAATACCTGCCTTTGTTAAATTTGCCATACCACGGCTTATTTTTAAGTGTGGGTTTAGGCGCTTCTAATGTAGGACATTCATCAATGTATGCGTGAGTTATTTGCATCCGTTCAACGTTATCGAGCCATGCCTTTTCTAGCGCCTGTTCTTTAGCTAGCAAAGCTATCAAACGGCGTAGTACGTCAGACTTGCCCCGTTCCCTGATAGGGGCTAGCAAAGTGCCTACGATCACCGCTTGGGTGTTGTCACTGCTAGCCAACTTGCGGCCCAATTCATAAAATTGCCGTTTGAATTCATCAGCAGAAATCAAACGAAACTTTTCATAAGTCATAGCCTAACCTTTTGTCTGCAAATAATGCCATTTTATCAGCATACGGCAACGCATCAAACTTAATTAGATATTCTTCGTTACCGGGTGTAGCGGCAACCCATGCGCGATATTCCTTTATCTGATTCGCCTTGTCCTTCCATAAGGCGTTGTGTTGCGCCATTTCGTCATTGATTCGCTTAAACAAATCAATTACGCCATCCATTACTTCGGCTACGTCAACCTTTGGCGCGGCTACGTAGTCTATTTCAGCCCGCAATTCATTTGCATCATTCTGCAAACGTTTGAGCCTGCCCTTTTTAAATTGGGCAGGGGTTACTTTACGTGTAGCTTTCATGATTTTTTCCTAGCTTTCAGCATAGCGTCAGCCATTGCGTAATATTCTTCAGCCCGCCCTTTATATGCGCTAGGGTCAATCGCCCCTTCTGCCCAATCACCTTGCATCGCCAAACCTGCGAAATGATCCCGCAAGGTTATACCGGAATGCGCTTCTAAAATTGCTAGGCATTCGTCAGGGGAAAATGCGCCAATTGGCAGGGGGCGCGGGAATAAATACGGATTTTTAGCATTCATGATTAAAACCCGCAATACATGGCGTCAATATCAACTAACAGGCCATTGTGTTTAAAAAAGAATACTTGCGTTTCGATTTGCATAGCTAGCCGAAACGTAAGATCAAGGGCTAAATATAATTCGGTTGTCATTCAGAACCCGCAATACATTGCGTCAAGATCATTATATGACCCTTCATATTTGAACCGGAATTCGTGACTTTCTTCAATCATGGCTTGGCAAAAATCGTTGGACATTTCCCAAAATAATTCACTGTTCATTCTGATTCTCCTAAACGGGCAAGCCATCCCTTAATCCGCTTTTGAAGCATTGGATTAAACGTTTCTACAGGGTCCATAAAGTATTGGGGGCTTCGTGGATAAAGTGGGGCAAACATCGAACCGGGTCCAATGCCGTGCAACCCTAAGAATTCATCACGGCTAATATTGCGATTATAAAAATCGTTATACCGCTTAACCATTGCGTCATGCTTTTGATTAAGTTTGGTTTGTCGGCGTTGTTGTTTGTATTTATATGCGGTCATCATGTTCTAATCCATTCAAGAAAAAATGTTGTCGTCACAATACAGGAATAAATGAATACCCCCAAAAAGATTACTGACGACAAACGAATAAGCCATTGCGATTGATAAAACCGCATGTTTACTATTTCAATCATCAATGCCAATAATACCGAAAACAAAAGCATAGTCATGATGGCCTTATGTTTAAATCAAAATGCGTGACAACGTTATAATTTGGCGGAATATTCATTATCCGCATAGATTCCCAACCCACTTGAGTTATATCGAGCTTGTTTTGAGCGTTGGAATTACTACAGGCTTCATAGTATTGTGGCATTACAGGCGGGTACAAAATCATTTGTTCACTGATTATGCGGTTTATACGCTTGTCCATTTTACGCCAGCGCATACGATACGCCATACGCAACGCCATCGGTTTACGTCTGCTAATTTTCATGGTTGAGAAACGCCAGTAAATAACGCGTAAAGTAAAATTAAAGTACCTGAAAACACTACGCCGATAAAAATGACGTAGAGCGTTTTCATATCTGATTCTTCCAGTATTCCGACATAGGTTGAACGATTGGGAATTCATCGTTAAACAAATTAATCATATTGATTATTTGCGGCGATTGTGGGGGTACTTTTGAGGCATCCCACATTGGACTGATTAACTCAGCCGTCATTTGCAGGCGCTTTAATTCAGCATCCCGAAAATCATGCCCGTTTGTGTTGTAGTTCACGGTACAACCTTTTGGCGGTTAATTCCATCAACGCCGTGATAAAGCCGTTCCCATCGGTCTTTGCAATCGCTTGCCGTGCAATTTTTAATGGTATTCGGTAGCCATTGCATATTAATCGGAGTATCGCAACCCCCTGACGCCATCGGGATAACGTGATCTACGTCCCATCCTTTGCAGGCCCGAATGTGAAGCAACGTAGTAGGGCAGGGGAACACCTGTACGAATTTGCGTACCTGCGCGGCACTCCGAATAATCACGCCTTTGGCATCCCGCTTAGGTTGCCCACAATAACGGGCATCCTTCTCATGCGTGATGGGCGCATGACCCGCAAAAACAGAGGCAACCATGCCAGATAGGGCAAGGGCTATAAATATGCGTTTCATCTTCGATTACCTTTCAATGTTTACAACTGACCTAATTTAATAAATATCGCCACAACTGACAACAGAAAAGCCACACCATCAATAATCAATGTTATATATTGAAAAGACGCTATTGCTATTGTTATCTTAAATTTCATCATTTCGTAGGCTAGCCAATTCATGTAAGCCAACAAAAGAAAAACAAAGATTGCTTGATAGAAATTCATTGAAGCCCCTTTTAAAGATTCCAGTATAGCAAACCGTCAACTAACGGCAAGCCCTTTATGGTAATTGATTGTTAACGCCTTGATTAACCGGTAATTCATCCGGCTTACCCTTTTTCTTAGCCTTTTCGTTATTGTGGCTACGGCAGTCGTTAACCAACCCTTGTAAGGCTTTTGTTTGTTCAACGCCCGAAACACTGCCTTTCACGCACCTTTCAACCGTTGTTGAATATTCAACGCCGTCAATTGTTTCGGTCACAGTAGCCGATAAAGTCGCGGGTTGATAGTGTATAGGACAGCCCGCTATGGCATCAGGCATGACCTTACGGGAATATGTTACGTTAATCATTTTTCGTCAGCTTTCAATTTTGCCTTCATTATATTTTCAATCCGGCATTGATTAAACAGATTTTTCATTATTTCGGTTTGTTCAACTTGCGTAATAGAACAATTAATCTTTTGTTCCCGTTTGCTAGTGTATTTGTTTCCATTAATCGTTTCACTAACACTAGCGTTTAGCGTTGCGGGTACTAAATGGGGCGCTGTAGCCAATAACGTACTTTCTTCAACATTGCGCCAAAATTGTGTAGTAATTGCGTTCATCGTTTTTTCCTGTTCATTGCAGCCTCTGCCCCAAACTTCCATGCTTCTAATGCTTTTTTCTTAAACCATTCAGCTATATCTTCCAGCCCTGCCCTTTCATCGTAGGAGGTGCAGACGCTAGCCGCATGGGCATTGGCTGACCATCCATCAGTTAATAAAGCGAAGCCTTCCAGCCATAGAACGTCTGTCATGGGTTCCTGTAGGTGAATGATGCGCCAAATGCAAAAATTGGCATGGGCGATTGATGCGGCCTTTAGGGCATCAAAAACAACGTCATTATTTGCCGACATAATGGGCCATCACTTTATCGTGCTTTGCCTGTTTATCGGCAATCATTTGTTTATTTATGTCGTCAATGCAAGCGCATTCAAGCGAATGAAACAACGCCACCTGAAGGGCATAGGACCGGGTAAACCAGCGTTTTGCCGTTCGGGTTGCATCGTATTCGGTATCGCCCGCCATATCGAAAACTTCAACGATGTACGTATCAAGCGCAAATAACCCTTTGCCTTGTATTAATGAATTTGTGGTAATCATGCGGTTGGCTCCTTTGCCAATGCTTCGCGGATAACCTTGTCTAACGTCATTTGGGCGCGGGTATAGATTGCCCGTTTAACCTTGTCAATTGCGTCAGGCTCAGAATCACGATAGGGGTAAAGGTCAACGGCTTCATATCCGTAATATGTTTTATCCCCTACACGTTGCCGAATGGATACTTCAAACAATGTGGTAATTGGCTTGCCGTCTTTATCAATCATGATTACCAGCCCGTTTGTATGCGTAGCCATTCTGAATGAATGCTTCGCTTTTGTCTTTTGACTGACGTTGAATGTACCTTTCGCACTTCACGTAATACCCTATGGCAATGCCTATTTGTCGGCACTTCAGCTTATCGTTTTTGGTAAATCGCGGGATTAGTTCCGCATTCTCTAATACCTCTACAAAAGCCCTCTCTATTGAATGGTTCAATAGAACGTAGCCGTTTATCGCGCCTGCTACCCTATCATTGGCAAGGCGTTTGATAATGGCAACCTTTTGATCTTCAGTTAACGTTGTCATCATCAGCCCCTTATGCGTTACGCGGGTCAGCGGGCAATGCGGCAAGCGCATCAAACCATGTTGAACCGCCGATAACATATTGGTCATACGATTGATTAGAGAATTCGGGCATGTTTGCGGAATCAATTGCGGCTTTAATGTTAGCCAATTGGTTTGCAAGTGCAGGGGTAATTGATGACGTTTTGAGCATTGCGGATTCTCCTATTGTGAAGCCTCTATTTTATGGGGGCTGTAGTCCTTTGCAAGCTGTCAATTGTAATTGTTCGTTTATCGTTCAATTACTTAATTCTCACGATTTCGATTAAGTCATTCGTCTTGACAATGGCAAACATCAGCTTATGCGTAAGCGTTTTGTTTGCATATCTAACGGCGCCCCTTGCCATAGTCATCACGTAAGGGTGATTCGTTAATCGCGGGATAAATACACTCATGCCCACACTAGCCAATTTATCTAGCCTGAATTCGTGACCCGAGCGCATAGTATTCCTGCCAGCGTCAAAATCAACCAATAATTTACCGGCACGACTTGCGGGCCTAATAACCATATCGTAAATTTTTATCTTAATCATTATTCAATCCGTCCTATTTCATAATGGGTTGCATGAGTGACTAGCCGAAACTTAGCCCCTTTTAATCCTGCCTTACGCATTGCGTCTAACAATGCCGTTTGTGACCGGTCTAAAGGCACATTGAACGATTGCCCTATGTCAAGCGCGCCGAATGGCAAGGCAGGTCCGTTATTAGGTTTGCGGCCTGCCTTTGGCGCTACCATCATTTCAAATGACGATAATGCAACCTTATAAAATTCCGGTCCTTTAGGCTTCGCTGTATCCCTTTGCGGCAATTGAAAGCCCTTTAATTCTTCAGTCATTGCGGTAACTCCTTTGCATGTATGCCCACATTCTTGCATGAGTCAGCCCGAATTAGCCGAATTTCATGCCCCTAAAGTTTAACATTATTTGCCGCTTAGGTTGCCCCTTTAATTGCAACGTTTTTGCAACTGTTCAAACAACTACTATTTTTGATTGATTGCAACATTTAAGCATGTTCCGCTATCATTTCAATAGCGATATTAACATGCACGTTTATCGCAGTATAACATGCACGTTAAAAAACATACACGTTAAATTGTTTTTATTTGTGACAATAAACGTGTATGTTAGTTTGAAATTCAATGTGGTGCGGTGCAGAATCGAATGCTCAAAAGTTGGCTAAGTTGTTGATTTATATAGTAATAATATTTAATAAATATAATAAATACGTATTGTCTAAAAAGTAGTCCCTTTGTAAAGATACACGTTTACAAGCCCCTTTAAAGGGCACATTTTTCACTTTTTGCCTTTTCTTGCCTTTTTCTTCAATAAAATCAACGACTTACGCATTTTGGACCTTCATTTATAGGATTTATAGGCTTTTTTGTAAGTTTGGCGTCAGGAAACTTTAGCCCATGCCATACGCTAGCCCCTACAGCTCAGACCCTACACCGACAAGCCTACAAACTCAAAAGCGAAGCCCTGCACCATAGCGTCACGCCGTCAAACCATGCCAAGCGATACCATCCTATCAACTGACCATAAAAACGTGCTGTAGGCCCGCAAATCGAACCGCCCACTAAAAAGCCCACATTCGCAACCATCTACAGGCTGTAATGTGGGCAAATCGTTAAAAACTAAGGGTTTTAAACAGTACCCGGATTCAATGCAAAATGTAAGCGCATCCTATAATAACCGCAATGAATTACCGAATCAGTTGACACTGTTAAACAGTTGCGTGATTATTTCGTTTGTTGGGGTTTCACCCGTCATCAGGACCAACAAACGAACGACTTCAGTATGCAAATCAAGATCAATTTTCTTTTGACGCATCGTTTTATTCACATAATCGGGAACATCACGATTAATGCTATGTTTGGTATATTGCGCCAAATCCCTATCGCAAATCATTGCTAATTTAATGTGAACGTTGCGTAAGGTAATCAGAAATTCCTTATTTGTATTAATCATGTTTGGTTGATAAACGGCATAAGTCATTTTAAATACTCCTTTAATTAAACAGTTAAACAGTTAAACAGACCACGGATATTCTTTATTATGAATATCTTTATCTAACTTGGCATTGATTAAAAACAGTTCGGTTTCTTCCCATGAATTGAAAACGTCAAACCATAGATTATGCGTGCTTGCCAATACAATGACGGTTGATTTGCGGTTATTGCAGTCAATTTCGTAGCGCCTGCAAAATTCGATTACTTTTTCCCGTTTGGTCAGTTTAGACAATGGTTTTACAGCCATGATAATTTCCTTTGGTTGATTAATTCAACGTCAATTTATAACGGTTAAATCCGTTATTGAATGACCAATTGTTTGCTTTTTCAGCACATTCCCGAATGCTATTATTTTCGGTTGTGAAGATCATTTTGCCCCGATAAAAAATATCAGCGGCATAACTACCTTTAGTGCCAAAGATATGATAAACCGTGATGGTTGCCGTTTTGATCTTGACTTTAGTTGCCATGATTTGCCCCTATGAATTAACGAATGAACGATGCAAAAACCTGACCATAGGCCATCATTGCAGCAAAGCCAATGCCCAAACCTACAGCCAATAAATAATCTCGCATGATTGAATTCCTTTAAATTACTTCAGTGAAAAGACAAATTTAGTCAATGGCGCAATGATTGATGTAGGCGGCAGGACAAGCCCAACGAAAGATAAAACCGCCATTCCAAAAATAACAATGACGATAAAGAAAAATAATTTTGCAGTTGTCATTTCGTTTCTCCTTTTGATAACTCTATTCTAATCAATTAATTAATTCCTGCAACTGATTAAGTGTAATAGTTTGCAACAACAATAGGTCAACAAAAAGCCCTATTTAAAGGGCTGTAAATTACATTGTGGCAACCTTTGCGGCAACTATGTAAATTACGTTCTATCAATCGTAAAACAAAATGAATTTATAGCTTTCGGGAAACCGTTTAAAAAATACATTGAAAATTTATGATTGCGTAAAACGTTTACGTTAACCTTTGCCGTTCTTGCCTTACGTAAGTCCTTTGCCATTGTTTCACGTGAAACAACGCATTCGGCTTGCGAACCCGAAAAATAATTGATGGTTAATTCAGGTTTCGGTTTGAAGTTTTTCACGATAGCCCCTTAAATAAAAAGCCCACACTCTGAATTAGAGTGCAGGCGGTTTGCCTTACATTGCCATAGCGATTTCTACAGCACGGGTTTTCATATCGTCACCTTTGCCAAAGAATGCGGAATTCATGCGGGCATCTGCCGTTTGAGCCCGTGCATGATGGTCAACATGCTCTGTAATGGCATTGACCCAGCCCCATGCCGTACCCTCAGACCCGGCAAGCGTTGCCCCTTTGCCTGCACCATTGAATAATGCAAGAATATTCTGAAATGGCTTAGAGGCAATCGTTTTTGCCGTGCCTTTATCGTCCTTTTCTTCAGGCGCAACCAATGCCAGCGTAAGACTTTCGGCATCCTTTGCCGTAACCGTCTTTTTGGACAAATCACGCATTGCGTTAATAAATACTGAGAATTCACCATGCGCCAAGCCCAAACGATCTTTCATTGATGCGGGATTGAAGGCGGTTCGATGCGTAATTGCAATATCTTTATTGTTCTTGCCATTCAATGCCATTGAAAGTGTATTGTTGCAAACTACCCGAACAGAGGTGAATTTTGCCGTTGTGGCAATCGTGCCATCTGCACCAGTTGAAAGCAACAAATAACCGCCCACAACATCAGCGGAACCGATAACGGCAGATTCGCCAATATTTGCCAATGCCCAAAAACGCTTGCCGCCAAAAATTGTGCCTGCCGTTTCAAGTACCATGCCAGCCGATTCTGTCAAATCCCGAAAGAATTCCAATACATCCTTTGGATTTACGATTTTGAAGTTGGGGGAAACAATGCCCAAAGGGGCTTTTGTATCAGAACGAAACAGAACATGCTTATCATCGAAAATTTGCGGATTATCTTCAGCGCCGAACCGAACGCGGGAACGGTTGATTTTCCAATCCATGCCTGCCGCCGTTTGCCATTCTTCGATTGATGCGCCGTGCTCCAATTGTTGACCCAGACCATGCCAGCAGCCTTCACCAGCGTAAGCCATTTCAACTTTACCATTTGCGCGGATTGTTAATTCGTGGGCCATTTTAAATACTCCAATAAGGTTAAAAGTTAAATTTGCCAGTTATCCAAGCGGTTGATTGTTTTGCTTGGATAACTCTATTCTAATTAATTAATTGATTGTTGCAAGCGTTTAGTTGTAAACGTTTGTAACGCTTTTTAAGCCACTTTCCATTGGTCAGCGTTTTCCTCTGTAATGTAAAAAGAATTGTAAAGGCCATATTTGACAGGCAATTTAAAGGCGTTTGGGCGCGTTTTCCATGTTTGGCATTTACCGGATGCACGGACCCGCAGTGCCGAACCGTCAGCGTTTTTCAACGTGATATGAACGAAATGTTTAGCGGTTGAAACTTCAGATTTGTTTGCCATGATATTTCCTTTGGGTTGCGGTTGAAAGAAACTTTATTTTAATTAAACGGCTGATTATTGCAACCGTTTAAATGAAACAGTTTGTTAATTATAAAAATCCCGAACGATGTATTTTTTGCCCTTGCTGATAATGTACGTTGTTCCGATATTGCCATAAATGCGGCAGTAAACGCGATACGAAATTTTTCCAATCTTCAGCATGTAAACAGTGGGAATTTTAGACCCGTATCCTGTAGCCGAATATTGCCAGCCCATTTCTTGAAACCACAATTTTTTCGTTGTCAATGCGTAGCCGTCATTCACGTAAACGCCATCGTCTGAAAAAGCTGTAATGTTTGCCATGATAGTTTCCTTTAGAGTTTCGGTTGGTGAGATTCAATTATTAATTAATTAATTCGTTTTGTCAACTGTTTCGGCAACTTAGTTTGTAATAATTTGTTTGTTAGGCATCCATCGAATCGCAATAGGCGTAAGCTACGGGCAATGAATCACCAGCCATGAAAAGGGCTATAGAAAATTCGTCAGAGGTAAAGGGGCTGACAGTCACGCTGTAATAATCTGCCGTCAATGCCAGCGTTACCGGCTTGCCTGTAGCTAATTTTTGGCGGCTAGCGTCAGCCCGATAAATTTTGCGGAACGAATCGAAAAAGCTATTTTCAATTTGCGAAGCCGTCAGATTGTGGGCTGTAGCGGCTTTAGTAATTTGAAGTTTACGCATGATGGTTGGCCTTTAGGTTTCGGTTAATTGAAGCCTTTATTTTAATTGTTTAACTGAATTCGTCAATTGATTAGTTGTAAAGCATTGTAACGCATCGGCAATGCCATTCTTATTAGTGCAATGCGGTTTCTATGGGGTTTCTAGGGGAAAACAGGCAAACGGCTTGCTTAGAAACCGCCTACAGGATGCGGGCAAGGTCAGGCTGTCAGCCGATTGCCAAGGGCAATGCCAAGGGGCAAGGCGAAAGGCCCGCCAAGGGGCTAGAATCCAGAATCTGTGAAGATTTGTTAGGTTTGTTGCAAATCGGTCATTTTTGTGAGATTTTGCAACAGAGGCGGTTTTGCCCGGCCAGCCAAACGGCACAGCCAGAAATGGCCCCCGTGGGAATTACGAACGATTCTGTACCAAAAACAAATTACCATTTCCTATGCTATGGGTTGAATTTGATTTTGGTTTTCTTCGGTAATTCCAGTTAAATTCCAAAGGCTGAAGGATTTGCAACAATATACAAAATTCCTGACGTATGAAATTTTGTCTTGCAATCCATTCTTGATAGCTCTATTAAGTCGCCACGTTCAACCAATGTTTTAATGGTATTGGCAATGGCTATCCTAGTTCCCATTTTGCTTTTAGTAAATGACCCTACTTGCGATAATCTTTTGTAGATATAAGCGTAAGGCACTACTTTTTCTTTATGCTGCAATTGGGTTCCGGTTTTGTATCCATCAATCTCAGCCCATGACCTAACCAGATATTCACCGATTATGTTAGCGGCCTTAACCATTTGGCTCAATTCTTCACTGTTTGAACCTATGTCACCGGCATCAAATTTGTTTAGCAAACTATAAACGTCAGCCAGTACGATATTGATTGCCCACATTGCAACCGCTGCATCAATCTCAGGCTTGTAAAGATGATTCCCAACGGCTACCAATGCCGCTAATTTCATGGCTTTAAGGTTTACACGGGTCCAAAGATTGCGCCGTACTTCGCGGGCTGAAGCATTGATCTTCATATCGCAAAACTTATCGAGTTGCTTAAATATATCGGTTGCTTCATCGTCAAGCGCAACGTCAATAACCTGATTCTGAGAATCAAGCGCATTACAGTTGCTGCATAGGTCAGACAATAGCTTAACGGTCCTATCAGCGGGAACCGCTTTAGATGCGTTGTCATTGGCGGCAGGCCGGGGGCCGTTGTATTCGACCAAAGTTAATCGCGGAAGAAATCCTTCAGTAACCATATCTTCGTCTAACACTTCGTAAAACCGCTCAGGTGTAGATTCGCCAATCATCGAAAAAGCGGGGCTTAAAACCGGCGCTGTATTCTTATCTTTGTCACTGTAGATTGTGGGCTGTAGAACTGCACCACGCCCCGAACGGCCAAACAATTCAAGCATGATTCGCCGTAGCATTGTCAAATGCGGCGGTGCTTTTGGACCCGACATATTTTTTAAGGCAATGCCGAATTCGCCCACAATAGAAACGAATCGGGGTGAAACGTTAGCCAGATATTTGACAAGGGCAGGGGCTGAAGAAATGTCAGACGGTCCAATAAAATCAAATGCGTTAGGAATGTTGACCTTTACCGCATTCATTAATTTTGCAATGCCTGAATGAATAGTTTCTTTACCCGTACCAGTTGGCGCAAGCAATAAAATATATTGATTCAAGCCACTACCTGAAACGTTGTACGCCCTTCCCGCTATGCCTGACATAAGCCCCAACGCGGCAACCAGCGAGATTTCAGGAACTGCCCGTGGCGATTGGGTGAAAATGTATTGGGCAATCATCCCGGTTAGACCGGGCGGCAGAGTGTATGGGTTGACAGTGGGCGGGCTGAAGTCGTATGACGATTCTTGCGCTGTAGGGGTTTCGGTCATTGCAACGTTCTTATGTTGATTCGCCAATGCCGCTAGGATTCCATGCTTCAATTGACTTAGATCAATCGGCGGTAGCTTACGGTCAAAGCACCGGTTAAGCATGTAATCAATACGGTATTGCGCCCGTGATTTCTCACGTTCGGCTAGCTTGGACAGCAAAAAGATTCGTTGAACCTGAATCCTGCTATTTGAGTAAAAAGCAATGATATTAACTAAAGCAAAATCGCCTTCAGATTGCGATTCGTAATAACGTTTCCAGTTGCCGTTAATGAATAACTCATGGAATTTTTCGCCATTGGTTGCGTTAGTTGCCCATTCGATAATTTGCGCGTCAGTTGACGTTTCAGGGTCAAACCCCATAGCCCCGCCAATGGTCTTAGACTTGCCGCCTTCCATTTGCGCCCATAGGCTATTAATCAATTCGTTGTATTCCCGAATCGGGGTAGGCCGGTAAACGTTACCGGTCATGGTCATGAATCGTTGGGCTGAATAAATTTCAATGCTTGACCGTTTGCGGCCTGAAGGAATGTCACCTTTGACGATGATGTGCAGACCTTTGCCGCTAGGGGATAGTTCGGCGTATGAATCAAATTCTTCGTAAACGGTACGTTGCCTGTCCATTACAGAATTGATTTCCGCTTGATCGTCTGATTTTGGCGCGTCAAGATCAATGAAAAGATACGGGTCATCTTTGGTCAGCACGAAGCCTATGCCCGAATAAAATTGCGGCAGGTTGGCTAGCGTATGCGTTGCTTGATCGAAGCTGCACCACGTACCCGGAACATTGACGTTTGCATGTTTGCCGTTGTTGGCATTGTAGGGAACCTTAGTAGGCTTTTCCCCATCGGTTTCCTCGTATCGCCACATTACCCATTGAGGGTAAGCTTTCATTTCATCGGGAATATCATGTAACATTTTTCTCGTCTTTCAACCATGTATTGACCGATTGAACCTTTTCAACAGGGGCTGTAAGCAGCTTGCCGTTTTGAAGTTTCGACAGCCAAGCGGTTGATACTTTGCACGATGCGGCAATAGTCCTAAGCCTGATATGACTAGGCCGGTTGCGTAAAAGCAGGCTTGTTTCGTACAGCCATGACGTAGGAATGTTTTGCATGGGATGAAATGTAGCACGAAAAAAAGTTTAGCGTAAAGAAATTTTTGTGCTACTATTCAGCCTCTTTCAACTTTTGAGGCTCCTAAATGACCTTTGACGCACAATCTGTTTTGACCCGTGGCACTCAAGCTACGGTTGCCGCCGTTGACCGCCTGACGGCCCTTTGTCATGGCGCGGCGAAAACTTCAGGATGGTGGACAAACCTAAAAACCGGATGGGACAGCACACCCGAATCGCATGACGTTCCCTATAAAGAACTTCAATTCAGTGTACCCGAAAAACTCATGCTGATAGTTACGGAAGTTTCGGAAGGCATGGAAGGTTTCCGCAAAAACCTTAATGATGACAAGTTGCCGCAATACAAAAATCTTGACGTTGAACTTGCCGACGCCCTTATCCGCATTCACGATTTGGCGGGGGCAATGAAAATTCCGCTTGGCGAAATCGTTGTTGCCAAAATGGAATTCAACGCGCAACGGCCAGATCATAAGATTGCAAATCGTTTGCAGGATGGTGGCAAAAAGTGTTGACGCATTGAATTCTTTGTTGTAGAATTCAATCACTGACCCGGCAGTTACCGGGATTCAATTAAGGAAAGCAAAATGGAAAACGTACCAGTTGAAACGGTTGAAGCCAAGCGCGATACCGCAATCATGAAATGGTCAACGGCCCAATCCCAATTGGCCTATTGGAAAGAGGTTGAAGCAGCCGCCCGCATTGAAGTCCTTACGCTTTGCTACGAAACCCCGCCTGATTCCGGCACGGTCAATTACGATTTGGGCAAGGGTTTCGGCCTGAAAGCGGTATTCAAAGAGAATTACAAACTCGATGAAAAGAAACTTGACGGTGCGCTTGACCGAATCGAAAAAATGGGTGAAGCAGGCGAATTAATTGTTAATCGTGTGATTCGTTGGAAACCCGAACTGTCAAAAACCGAATATGAAGCAATGCCTGAAGCAATGCGGGCGATTCTTGACGAAGTTGTGACCATTTCCCCCGGTACGCCGTCCCTTTCCCTTATGACCCCAAAGGTTCCCAAATGAAAACCAATCAAGTTGTTGAAGTATGTTGCCGTTATGGCAAAGCGATTACGCTGACGCTGACCGGTCCTACTGGAAGTGGTAAGCCGATTTTGATTGCTGAATTGGCCCGCCACTTGCGCGAAATCGGCTTTACCGTCAAAACGGAAGATTCTGACGATGATTCCATTGTTATCAGCAAAATGGTGAATGCCCATGAATGAACGTGACCTGAAGCCAGCGGGTCAACTGGCTAGTTTCTACGGGGTGAAATCCCTTGTCTATGGTGCGCCGGGGGTAGGCAAAACCCCGGTCATCAATACCGCCCCGCGCCCCGTTATGCTTGTCTGCGAACCCGGCCTGCTTTCCATGCGCGGCAGTAACGTTCCGGCCTTTGAAGCCTATACCGCCCCAAAGATTCGTGAATTCTTTGTTTGGTTGCATACATCGGCTGAAGCTAAAAAGTACGATACTTTTTGTTGGGATTCAATCAGTCACGGGGCTGAAATCATCCTTAGCGAAAAGCTGAAGTTGTTTAGTCACGGGCTGAAAGCCTACGGCGAAATGGCAACCGAAATCAATGAAATAGCTGATAAGCTTTATTTTATGCCCCAAAAGCATATCTATTTGGTTGCTAAACGGGCATTGGTTGCCGCAAAGTATCAGCCGTTCTTTCCCGGCAATGACTTGAATATCAAGATACCGCATAAGTATGATGATATACTCTACATGGCACTCAGCCAGATTCCCGGCATGGTTGCACCGACTGTATGTTTCAGGACCAAAGAAACATTTGAATTCATGGCTCGTAACCGTAGCGGTAAGCTTGACGAATACGAAGAACCTAATTTGACCAAAATGTTTGCAAAGGCAATGTCATGAACAGCATAAAAGAGTTATTTGAAAATCAAGCGGTACGCCTGTTAATTCAGGACATTCTTTCATTGCGTAGTGGCAAGAAAAAAGTATATGAAATCGCTGAAGAAGTGGCCGATACGTTTGTAAGGTATTACGGTCATTACCAATTCAAAAAATGGGGGGATGACGCGCCTAAGCACCCTGTTTTATCGGCAGACGAACGGGAATTGATTGTTTCAGTTGGATTTGACCAATTGCTGAAAAGCGAACGGTTTTCAACTATAGTTAAAGAAACGTTAACCAGAAACAGAGGGGTTAAATTTGAAGTTGCCACAAGCAATATCGTAAATGAATTAATTAAAGAATATTGCTTTAGCATAAGAAAGCAGGAATTTAACCATACCCCTATTCCGAATAATCCTTACGTTACCCCAATGTTTAAAACGTTAGTTAACAGTGACGTTAAATTTGGCGAAACTAAGGTTACAGACATTTACAAAGAACAGAAAGACAAAGTTCAAACCGCAATAGATAATCTACAGCGTGAGCTTGAAAAAGCTACGATGATGGGCATGAAAGTAACTTTGAAAGGATGCGATTACCCTAAAAACCTTATCACTATTGAATCCGCAACCCGCGAAATCTAATTTTCAATAACTGGAATATATCCAAATGACTTTACTTCAAAACGCATTCGTTCCCGCAAATTACAACCCCGTTCAAGGTTCGGCACAATTGCCGCTTGGCCGTCATCCGTTCCGCATCACTGAAACGGCAATTGTGCCGAACAAAGATGAACAAGGCGGGCATTTGAAATTCGGCGTGACCATCATCGAAGGTCCGAACGCAGGCGCTAGCGGCGATTACCGCATCAACCTGTACCATCAGCAGGCAAAGACTGTTGAAATTGCCCACAATCAGTTGGCCGCGTTGGCTTACGCCTGCAATTTGGGCCATACCCAAATCAGCGATACCCGGCAGTTTGAAGGTCAATGTTTCATTGGCGAAGTGACAAACCAAAAGCTGACTGACCAGCAAAACGCAAGGCAGGCGGCAGGCGAACAAGTCACGCCATTCACGCAAATCAGCAAGGTCTTTTACATGGATGGCCGCGAACCCGGCAAAGAACATTTGTCACCGCAAGCCCCTTCGCAAGCACAGCCAATGCCGCCAGCCCCGGCCCCTGCATCGGCCTATCAGCCGCCAGCACAGCAAGCAGCGCCAGCGGCGGGGGGATGGCAGCAGCCAGCCGCGCCAGCACCTGAGCAGACGCAACAGCAGCCCGCGCAATATCAGCCGCCAGCCCAACAGCCAGCAGCGGCCCCTGCCCCTGCTAACGCAGGATGGCAGCAAAACGCGGCCCCCGGTGCGGCAAAACCCGCATGGGGCGCTAAGTAAGCGGTAATTCGTAAATGATTGAAGGGGGCTATATGCCCCTTTCTTTTCTTATGAACAATCAACCATTAGCTATATGCAACGTTTGCCAATTCCCCGCCGTTATTTATGCGGAAAACAAGGTTCTGTATAAACGAAATGTGGGCGATTGGCCTATGTGCTACTACTGCAAAAAGTGCCGTTCAAGTGTTAGTTGCCATTACGGAACTAATATACCGAAAGGTCTTTTAGCAAATCGGGAAGTAAAAGTTTTCCGAACATTGGCCCATGAAGCATTCGACAAAATATGGATGCAAAGAATCATGACCAGATTTGAAGCCTATCAATGGCTTGCTGATACGTTAGGTTTGCCATTAGAAAAAGCAAACATCAGCCAATTATCAAAGGAAGATTTAATTAGGACAATTGAAGTGTCGAATCAATTCATTTCTATTGGGGCGCTAATAATGGTAAGACGGCGCAAAAAGAAAGAACAGAAAGAAGAACGAAAAATAAAGGAATTGTATGAATCAATTAAACGACATAAACATTGACCGGAAATCTATTGCCAAGCAAGTATTAACTGACATAGATAAAGCTTGCCAGAATCTTTATAAAGAAAACGGTCATAGGCGGCACTTAGGCGCATCGGAAGTTGCTGACCAATGTTGGCGCAAGATTTACTATACCTTTCGATGGGTTAAGGCCGCTCAGAATGACGGCAGACAAGAACGGTTATTTCAAGTAGGCCATGAACAGGAACCGAAATTTATTACATGGCTGACTGAAGCCGGGTTTCAGGTTTGGGATAAAGCGGAAGATGGCGAACAATTCCGAACCAGCTTTGGCAATGGTCATGGGGGCGGTTCACTTGATTCGATTATCAAATTCCCGCCTAGCTACGGTATTGACTTCCCGGTATTGGGCGAATACAAAACCAATAGCACGGGGTCAGCGTTTAATAAATTGCTTGAGAATGGCGTAGAAGCTGAAAAGCCCGTGCATTATGGTCAAATGTGCGTTTACGGTTGTGACCCTATATACAACTTTAGCCATGCTTTATATCTGAATATCAATAAAAACGATTCGGATTTGCACGTTGAAATTGTCGCTTTAGATCATGAACATGGCGAAAAGCTGAAGGATAAAGCAATTCAGATTATCAACATTGACCATTTGCCAAATCGAATTAGCGACAGGTCAACCCATTTTGTTTGCAAAATGTGCAATTACGCTGATATTTGCTTTAAAGATGCGCCGGTTGAAATCAATTGCAGGTCTTGCAAGTACGCGCAACCCGTAGCGGATAAACAATGGTATTGCAGTTTGCCCGCCCATAACGCAATCATCCCTGAAGAATTTATTCCTAAAGGTTGCGTTGCCCACATTTCAGTTAACAAGGCCGATTAATGCAGCCCCGTTATTATCAGGTTGAAGCGCATGATGCGTTATACAACTATTTGACTTCAGGCCAAACCGGCAACCCCTTAATCGGAATGCCGACAGGGACCGGTAAAAGCCTAGTCATTGCAATGGCTGTATATACAGCAATGACGTATTATCAAAACAAGCGCGTGATGATGCTAACTCACGTTTCCAAATTGGTTGAACAAAACGCAAAGGCGTTGCGGAACATTTGGACTAATGCCCCGCTAGGCATTAACTCAGCCGAACTAAAGCAGCGGGATTTTTATAATCCTATTATTTACGGCAATATTCAAAGTTGCGTTAAAAAGGCTGAAATGTTCGGCCATCGGGATTTGCTTTTCATTGACGAAGCCCATTTAATCGGACCAGATCAAGCCAGCCAATACGCGCAAGCGATTTCTGTTCTGAAAGCCATTAATCCGGGTTTGGTTGTTGTCGGATTTTCCGCAACCTTGTTCCGTATGAAGCAAGGGGAATTGACGGATGACGGTTTGTTTACTGACGTTTGCTATGACCTGACAGGCTATCAGGCGTTTAACAAGCTAGTGGCTGAAGGCTACCTTGCCCCGTTGATTGGCAAGCCTACAGCAACCCGTTTTGACATATCCAACGTCAAGATTCTAGGCGGCGAATACAACGCCAAACAGCTTGAAGATGCGGTTGACAAAACCAATATCACGTTTGAAGCCTGCAAAGAAATAATTGATTATGCAAGTGAACGGCAGCATTGGATGATCTTTGCGGCAGGCGTAAACCATTCAGAACACATTGCCGAAATGCTTAACGGGTTCGGCATTCCAGCAGCCGCCGTGCATTCAAAGCTGACTTCAGCCGAAAACAATAGCCGCCTAGCCGCATTTGAATCCGGTCAGCTACGGGCTATTGTGGGCAACAACAAACTGACAACAGGCTACGATTTCCCGCCGATTGATTTTATTGGCGATATGCAGCCATGTTGCAGTCCCGGCAAACACGTTCAAAAGTACGGCAGGGGAACCCGCATCAGCCCCGACACGGGCAAGACGAATTGCCTTGTTTTAGATTTCGCGGGCAACGTCCTTAGATGCGGCCCCATCAATGACCCGATTAAACCGCGTAAACCGGGGTCAGGCGCGCCCGGTGAAGCCCCCATAAGGATATGCGATACATGCGGGGCATATAACCACGCCAGCGCCCGATTTTGCTGCAATTGCGCTATGGAATTTAATTTTGCGCCTAAGATTTTTCGTAGCGCCGGTAACGTGGAAGTCATGAAGGTTGATGACGCTGAAGTATTGGAAATCTTCCCTGTATCCCGTATCGTCTATTCGCTGCATGAGAAAAAAGATGCAGCCGGGAATCTGTTAAGCCCGCCGTCAATGCGAGTTGGCTATTTTTGCGGGTTGCGCCGGTTTGACGAATGGATTAATTTTGAATCAACCAGCAATCTTATGCGGCACAAAGCCCGCGATTGGTGGCGGCAACGGCATGACGCTGACCCCCCGGCAACAACATTCAGAGCATTGCAGTTGCAATCTGAATTACGGCAACCGACTAAAATAACTGTTCGGTTGAATTGCAAATACCCTGAAGTGAAATCTTATGACTACCAATAGTGATGGTTTCGGTAACAATAAGCAGCATAACAAAAACTGTGCCACTTACCGCACGGCGATTCAAAAGACATTGATTCAACGTGACCAATGGCAAACTTGTTTAAATTGTGACAATTATAAAGGAACGGAAGAAATACCGTTTTGCGGGTTGCATAAAGGAACCCCGCCCGTTACAGTTGTCGTATGTGGTTGTGAAGATCACGTAATGAAAATTCCTTTTTGAAAGAACTTATGGCTACCAAAGGCAGAAAATCAGTTAAAGAGAAAGCCGCCGAATCGAGTGCAGCAAACCTTATTGCAGCACTTGAATTTATCAGCATTGCCCAACGTGACGTAGGCGAACCCCGGCAGACGTTTTGCCAAATGGCAGACGGCATCATTTTCGGGCAGGATGGCGCAATGTCGGCAGGATGCAAGATTGAAGAATCAATTACCGCATTTGCCCACACTAAGCAATTGTTAGCCGCTTTGAAGAAATGTTCCGAACAAATTACGATGGTTCAAGCCGGTGATGGCAAATCCATCAAAATCAAATCGGGCAAGTTTTCGGCGTCAATCCCTTGTTACAACGAATTTGACAAGGGCAATTTTCCCAAGCCCATGCCGGATGATCGAGTTGCAAACGCAACCAACGCGCTAAAAGACGGGCTGAAGGCTTGTTACCCGATTGTCAATGAATCTTCACCGCAACCCCATGCAGCGGGCGTACTGATTCAATCCGGGTCAGTAGTGGCTACGAATGGCGTTGTGCTTGTCGAATATTGGCACGGGATTGACTTACCGCCCGGAATTCTTTTACCTAAAGCAGCAGCGGCAGCGGTTGCCAACTGCCCAAAGAATCTAACAGGGTTCGGTTTCTCAGACCGTAGCGCAACCTTCTATTTTGAAGATGATTCGTTTATCAAAAGCCAGTTATTTGAATGCGATTATCCAAACTTTACGAAATTGTTTGATCGAGAATTTACGCCAACGCCAGCCCCTGAAGATTTGTATAAGGGGTTAGATCATGTTTTGCCGTTTTCCGCTAATGGTTTGATTTTCTTTGACGCTGACCTTATCAAATCCGGCGATATGGGCAACGTTGCAACCTATGAAGTTAAAGGGTTGCCCGAACGAATGGGCTTTAACGGGTCATTCTTAAAGCTTATTGAAAAGCATTTTAAGCAGGTTCAATTTATCCCTAGTGATTATATTGCTTATTTTTTTAACGAATCAGTAAGGGGCGTTATTAAAGGAACTTTGGTTAAGCAAAATGATATTGAAGATGACATTCCATTTTGAGCCATGAAACAATTTTTTGTTGACGATAACGGCTTTGCAGTAACCAAAAAAGCAAAGCCGAAAATCCGCGATTTGATTATCAAAAGCCCCCATGCACCGCCTGTATTCTTTACCCCTGAAGAATTGTTTGCGGTTAATGTGGGTGACGCTTTTGTATTTGACGCCGAAAGCTACGGCAATTACTTTTGCATTTGCTTTAAACACATAAAAAGCGGCAAGGTAGTAGCGATTGAAGATACGCCGGAAATTGATTTAGACGTTAGGTTTCTCGCATGGATGCTTCACCGCTTTTTACTTATCGGCTTCAATTCGTACAACTTTGATTTGACTATTCTTGCCTTTGCATTGAAGGGGGCTAATTGCGTCAAGCTGAAAGAGATAACCAATCGAATCATTGGCGACAGCCGAAACGATATTAAGGGTGAAAACCCATCCGAAATCCTGAAGGAATACGGTTTAAGCAGGCCGTCAGTAAATCATATTGACGTTATGGAGCCATGCCCGGTATCGGGTTCGATGAAGAAATATGCGGCCAAACTGCATTGCAAATTCATGCAGGAACTACCTTACCCGCATGACAGGATGCTGACCAAAGAGGAAGCTTACAACGTCTTTCTTTACTGCCTGAATGACTTGGACAATACGCAATTGATCTACGAAGAATTGAAAGATCAAATCGAATTGCGTATTCAGTTGGGCAAAGAATACGGGCTTGATTTGCGTAGCAAGTCAGACGCGCAAATTGCTGAAGTAGTGATTACGCAGGAAATATCAAAGATAACAGGCAAACGATCTAAGCGTGAGGAAGTGGAAAGCGGGCGGTTATTCAAGTATCAGCCGCCCCCGTTTATCAAATTCAAAACGCAAGTTATGCAAGATGCGCTAAAGCGTATTTGTGAATTGGATTTTGAAGTAACTGAAAAGGGAACCGTTGTCAATGAAGAATTGAAAACGTTTGAACTGTCAATTGGCGACACGGTTTATAAGCTTGGCAAGGGCGGTTTGCATAGCAAAGAGAAAACGGTATCGTATAAGGCTGACGCAGAACACGATATTATTGATGATGACGTTGAATCTTATTACCCGCGCCTGATTCTGAATTCCGGCATGTTCCCTAAGAACATGGGCGAAGTCTTTCTAAGGGTCTATAACTTTTTGGTTGAAAAGCGACTAGCCGCGAAACGGAACAAGCAGCAGATTATCAGTGACGCGCTGAAGATTGTTATTAACGGAACATTCGGTAAACTAGGTTCCAGATGGTCAGCCATGTATTCGCCTAACTTGCTGATTCAGGTAACGTTGACCGGTCAGCTTGCCCTTTTGATGCTGATTGAATTGCTTGAAATAAACAATATCAAAGTGATTTCGGCCAATACAGACGGTATCGTTAAGTACATTCACAAAAGCCAATATGCTTTGCTTAGGACATTGATTACTGAATGGGAAAACGAAACGTCACTAAAGACTGAAGAAACCAAATACACCGCATTGTATAGCCGCGATATTAACAACTATATTGCAGTTAAGAAAGACGAAAAAACCGGCAAGGTTTCTATCAAAGGCAAGGGGGCTTATTTTGACCCGCGATATGACCCTAAGACGGCTATTTTCCGATTCCACAAAAGCCCACAAACGACTATCTGTTTGCAGGCCATGACAGCGTTGATTGTGGGCAACGTGCCAATCGAAAAGACAATTAGGGAATGCCGGGATATTACGCAGTTTGTGACTGTTCGGGAACTGACCCGCGCCACTCACAAAGACGGCTTGTATATCGGCAAGACGATTCGATGGTATTACCCCAAAGGCGAAAAAGGGGAAATCCAATATGTTGAATCAGGGAATAAGATACCAATGAGCGAAAACGCTAGGCCGTTAATGAATCTGCCTGACGAATTCCCTGACGATATTGATTACGATTGGTATATTGCAAACACTACAAAAATGCTAACCCAAATTGATTACATCAAAGGAACCAAAATAGCTACACTGTTCGACTGATTTCTTTAATAGCAATAAAGAATTCTGCTTCAAGCACTCTACCGCCAACGGTTGTAGCAATGCAGGTAACTAGATATTTTTGTCCGTTTACCCCGCCTGACGTAAAGACTTTGACAAACGATGCGTCAATGACAAATGCCGAATTAAGAGTTATTCCTGCTTCAGCCGTTACTGAAGCTGACGCCAACGAATCGGTTCTACTTTTCAGAAAATCGGCAAATAGAAAGTCAAAATCTAAGACTTCGCGGGGTTGTTTGTAGAACGTTTTAATCATTGGATTCTCATTTGATTTTGGTTAGGGGGTATAGCAATTCGGTTGTCTTTTGGCCCAACGACAATTGCGTTTGAGTTTGTGCCGTAAGCTTCAGAATTGTTTACTGACCCGTATTTTTCATAATTAGCCAAAGCAGAAATAACTACTTGACTAGCGGAATCCTTGAATTTTACTGTTCGATTGCTAGGGGTGCTTGAATAAAATAATCTGATTGCTTGTATGTCAGCGTCACCGACAACAACCCCATCCCCTGCACTACCCAATTCAACAACCTTTGCCAAAGTGCCATCGCCGGTAGAAACTATTTCGCCATTTGCCGACAAGACAACAGCAACCAAAAGCGAACCGGTTCCGGTAGTTTCAACAGAACCAATCGCGCCAATGTTTACGTTAGTGCTAACATTTATATTTGCTGTGCCGGTTGATTCGACATTGCCCACACTAGTTAACGGAACGGCTAGGATTGTGTCACCCGTTCCCGTGCTTTCAACTGTGCCAGCCGCGCCCAATTCGTGAAGGGCGGTTTGGTAAAGATCACCCGCGCCAATCACCGTGCTAAAGCCGTCAGCCGAAAGAATTACCGCCTTGCTTATGTCGCCGGTTCCCGTTGATTCAACGATACCGGCAGACGCCAAATCAGTAACGGCAGGCCCAACTATTGTGAAATCGCCAATTACCGTGGCTTCTATAGAACCGGCACTTGCTAAGGGCTTGTCTAAGGCCGTTTCAGCGGTCCCGGCTACGTCTGCACTACCGGACCCGGCAAGCGGCTTGTCTGCCCCGATTTCACCGGTTCCCGTGGCGATTGCTTCGCCCGTGCCAGCTAGCGGCTTGCCTATTGACAGGTCAGCGGTTCCCGTTGCTTCTACTGACGCGAAAGTAATTGATTTGCCTGACGCGGTTTCAGCGTATGTGCCTGAGATTGCGCTATCGAATACGGTTGTCCAACTTACACCGTCAACTGAAATTTGGGTTTTTGTTCCGAAATATGTTCTACCGTCACCGTAATAGTGATAAACCTTTACAGAGGTAATATCGTGAATTGCACCTAAATCAACGGTAACGTTGTTATTGGCCGAATATGCGGCAAGATAAGGAAACGTGTCTAAATTGCCATCGGTAATTAATGCGGTTGTGCCTTCGCCAATAGCAGTATCAAGCGTAGCCGTTTTACCCAAAGCCAGATTTACACCGGCAGCGTTATACGCCTGAATTTCAATCCAAGCGTTTGTGCTACTGCCTTCAGAAAAATTCAAATAGTCGCGGATATATCGGGCAAACCTTGCGAAGCCGTCAGCCGCTAGGGGCTTGTCTAAGGCCGTTTCGCCTGTACCCGTGGCTACCCCATCACCCGCGCCTGAAAGGGGCTTGTCAACGCCGAATTCGCCGGTCCCCGTGGCAATTGCCGCCCCATCGCCCGCCAATGAAGTATTTGCAGCTAGGGTATGGGTAAAATCCCCGGCTACGGTTGTCTCAGTCGTGCCCTCAGCAGCCAAAATAATAGCTACTTGAATATTTTCTGAGCCTGTAGATTCAACAGACCCGGCAGACGCCAGCGGCTTTTCAACGGATTCGTTAGCTATTACCGTGGCTTCAACCGTGCCGCTTGCGGATAGCGGTTTGTCAATGCTCGATTCAGCCGTTCCGGTTGCTTCAACCGCGCCAGCAGCAGCAAGGGGGTTATCCAAAGCGATTGCGCCCGTTCCCGTAGCTTCAACAGCATCAGAACTGGCAAGTGGCTTGCTTATCGAGACTTCAGCGGTTCCCGTGGCGGTTGTTGTGCCATCGGCAGCGATTGTTATTTCAAGCGCAATAGCGCCGGTTCCGGTACTTTCATTTAAGCCATTTCCGACCAGCGGTTTATCAAGTGCCGCGTTGCCTGTTCCGGTTGATTCAACCGTGCCATCAGAGGCAAGATTAACAGGCGGGACCGTTGCCGACAAATCACCGGTTCCGGTTGCAACAACTTCGCCGGTTGAATTTAATAATACAGCGGTAACGAAATTACCGGTTCCGGTTGCTTCATTAATGCCAGCACTAGCAAGCGGCTTATCTAATGTTGCTTGTCCCGTTCCGGTTGCTTCAACTGTTCCCGCGCCTGCAAGCGGATTTTGAACGGTAGCTGACGAAGTATCTAATTCAACAACCGTTGCTGAAATAGAAGTAGGGCTATTTGTTGCCGGGTCATTTTGAACAAGCGTACCCGTAAAGCCTGAATTAATGTGCCAAGCACCACAACGAGTAGTGGGGGAAGATCGAGAAACCCCGCTAACCAGTGTCCAGCCAGCAGGAGCAGCCGGACCCGTGCCGTTATTTATGAATGCCGCGCATAAAGGATTTGCAGTTAACGCGGCAGCAGGTAACGTCATCGTTAACTGAGCATTCAGCACAGAGTTTGCGGTTTCAGCTTTTTGGCGAATCGCGGAAAGTCCTGTTCGGGACATTCCTGCAATACGATGTACTTGAATCCAATTGCCGGTTGCTACGCCAGTTTGTGTATAGGTAATCGTCCTAGCCGTTGCGGGCGTAAGCTGATTAGCTATATAAACAAGCATGTTGCTTGTATTTGTCGTTAGCGGGGTTTCTTCAACCAGTGTAAAAGTTTCACCGGCAAGATTGGTAGAAAGGGCGGGGCTAGTCCCCATCCCCGATATACCAATAAAGATAATTAACAGATCATTTGCGACAGGCGTAAATGATGCGGTTGTATAAGTGGCAGCATCGGTTGATGCGTTGAAATTAACGCCTGAAATTACTGTTGCCACTAAGACAACCTTTCTTTAAACAGCAGTAGGCGGTAACAGCAATTCTTCAGGAATGTCTATCATTGTCCCAAGTCGTTGTGCGATATATGCCCGCAATTGGTCAACCCGTTGGGGTTTGTTGGAAACCTTTTTACCCAAAAGCCGTTCGGCTTGCGCCAAATCGGATTCAGGAATCCAAATTTCGATAATTCCGTTTTGCAGAATATCAATCGAAACGCCAGCCGTGCCGTCAGCTTTCACGTAATTGGCCCAAGGGTATCCGAATGCTTCGGCAGCGGCCCAATTCAGCGGTTCACCTGTTAAGGTATTGGTTGCTAGCAACGTCATTGCGTCAACCTTAGTTGTCAATTTGCAGGGTCAGCGAACCAGCGGGATACGTGATGGTATCGCCCGTGTTAATCGTTTTCGCGGTAGTCAGCGCAAAACAAAACATCATATTGCCAGCCGTTGCGGCGTCAAAAATACCCATATGCGTAACCGCGCCCCATGTTGCCGTAGGCGTTGGAAACGTAATTACAACGTTATTGCTTGTCGTGCCGCCAGTGCCAGAACTGGCAAGGGTTGACGCAGCCGCTTGCGTACCTGCCCAATTGGCTAGCGCGTTGGTAGTTGACCCGCGCCCGTAAGCCGCGCCCGATACCTCAGTTCCCGGCCCCGCATCGTTGCAGGCGCTTGTAAACAGCCCTACGTGCATGGTAAGAGGGGGTGCAAAGGTTTGCGCCCGAAACAGGTAATCAACCAGCTTGTTTTCAAGATAGTTGGACATTGACAAAGCTTGCGCCGGTCCAGAAAACGCGGCGACTGCAAAAAGAAACGCCACTGAAATGTGGGAAAAGAATTTACGCATGATTAAAACTCCATAAAGGAATGAATAAAGGGGGTTAGGAAAATTGGATTATATGGGCATTTCTGCCCACATAACCGCTTTTACTTATGGCCGGAATGCCCCGACATAATTTGACAGATCATCACGAAGCGCGGCAGTCAATTCATGGTTTACGTGAACGCTTGCCCACATATCTTGAATCGTTTCGAGATTATTTGCGCCAAACTGTGAACCAACCGCATAATTTAGCGAACCGGCAGCAAACGCAGGGCAGGCCGTAGTAACAACAGTTCCACCGTTAACCTGAAGGTTAATAGTATTAGCTGTCCTATCGTGCCAAGCTTTAACGTTAAACGTGCCAGTTGGGGCAGAATACAAAACGCCCAAACCGCCAACTACCGCTGTAACCCTTGCGGTTCCCGTACCAACTGAGAAAACCAACCCGTTTGCGTCTGCATCGTAATACAAATTGCGGCCTGTAAATGCGCCTGATTTATCTGACCAAATATGCGTGTAATATTCTTTTGGCGCAACCGCTACGCAAAGCGTAAACCCATTTGCTGTATTTTCGCCAGAACCCCCGCCAGTTGTTGATTGCATCCCTTGATAAAACGTAACGTGCGTTTTTGCACCGACAACCCTATAAAAACCAAAGTTTGGCACAGGGTCAACAATCGAAACGGAATTGTCATTAGCACTCAGATCAACAACCCGCCCAACGTATTGACCTGTTGCGGTAACAGTGGCTGACGTTGCGGCAGTTCCTTGTTTGAGGTTAGCGGCAACCATTTCAAACCGTGCGCCGTTCTGACCACCGGCATGACCGAATGCGTTTGTGACAGCGGCGGCAGTCGGGGCAGGCGGGGCAACAACAGCGGAAGGTGCGCCCATTTTGGAAACCATCGTGTCAAGAAACGCAGGGAATCCCAATCTAACGTAATCGTGCATACTCCAAATAAAGAAACCACGCGGTTTGTTAGTCAGCCTGAATTTATCTACTTCACGATAGTTTTCAGCAGCGGTTAAGCAATCGTCAAAGGTTCCGCGTAAGTTGCCGTGAGAAGTTCCGAAAACAACTTTATCTTCGCCAAGTGCAGTACACCATTGGGCAATTTTGCCTGAAGCGTAGTTAACGTCTTTGTTGAAATGCGTATCGTAAAATTGCGGCGCGGCATACGTCAATGTGCCGTCATCTTTCAATGCTTTTGCAACAACCAAATCGTATGGGCTACGGTAAGCTTCGGTTCCGAATACATCAGGCGTAGGCGGCATTGTCACGCTGAAACTAGTCCCGTAGAAATCGCGCAACGTGCGGCTAATAAAAACCAATTCAGCAGTATTTGCCGTGCAGTCAGCCGGATTATTTGCGTAAACGGAACGCATATAGGCTTCAAAGGTATTCCAATCAATACCATCAATTTTGCCGCCCAATTGCGTAACTAATGCTTTAAACGAAGTGATAAAGTTAAGCGAACGGGTCCGGGTATTAAAATTGAATCCGTTAGCTGCACCGCCAACTGTCAAAATAACTCGTTTACCGGCAGCACGAAGCGCCCTAATTTTTTCGATTGAAATATGGGCTTCACCGGCATTCGGCATTACAAACGTGCCATCCCCGGAATTGTCCCAATTAAATGAACGAATGGGCGTACCGTCAGCATTGAAGCGGCCTGAAGGGTTTTCAGGACCACCGGGGCGGGCGTGAAACAAATAGACGACATTGACAGCAGCCGGAATATCCAACAACGTAATTGCGCTACCTTCGTAAACTTCAAAATACATGCCAACAACGTTAGCAGGCATCGGCATCAAATTGTTATCGCCAGCGGCAGCGGGTGAAGTTGTCCCAACTGCACCGGTAGAGGCCGCGCCGGGAACAAGCGCGGAATTAAGCGTTTTAACTGTCCAAGTATAACTTGACGAAGGGTTTAATCCCGTGTCAATAAATGACAGTCCGGTAAGTGAGCCGGTATTGACCTTAACGCCATTTCGTTCAACTTGATAACCAAAGCTACCGTTAACGGCGCTGTAAGAAATCGTCATTGAATTAGACGTTGCGGTATTCGTAGAAACAACAGTAGGGGGAGCCAGTAGGGCGGGTGCGCCACCGGTTACGAGGGATTTTCCTTTAGCCATAGATGCAAGGTACATTTCAACGCCGTCAGACATAAAGAAAAGTACATCACGAGTATTTGGGGCAGTTGACAGCGACAAACCAGCCTCAATAAAGTAACCCGCTGACCACGTAAGATTTCTAGAACCAATGGCGTCTTGATCGACGTTTAACGCATACCAGCCGGGAACTAGATTTGTGGGCAAACTAATAGGCGTTGTCCCGGTCAAAACTATTTTTGCAATTTTGCCTAGCGAAGCATCCCACACTATCGGATTAGCAAAGGTCAACGTCTGCACCGTTTCAAGTGCCGAAATATTGATATTACCAGCGCCAACAATTGATTGATTGTTTACGTTTTTAATATTTGTGCCAGCAATAAGCGAAGCTTGCTTATTATTCAAAGCCGTTTGCGTTAATGCGCTAACGGGTTTTGTAGCATCGCTTGTATTGTCAACGTTGGCTAGTCCAACGTCAGCCTTAACCAATACGACATTTCCGGTTTTACCCGCAACGTCAGTAACTGTAGCCGCGCCACCGCCCGTAATCGCCAAATCGCCTGTTCCTACAATGGACAGTCCGTTAATGGTTTTGAATGTGGTAGTGGCTTGCTTTGCATCAAGTGCCGCCTGAAGCCCCGTAATTGAGGCAATCGGCTGAAAACCGGTATGCGTTGTTCGGTCCCGCAAAGTAGCATCGGTGCTATTTTGCGTAGCGTTTGCGGCAACAGAATCGAGCTTTGTTCTTTCAGCCGCCGTAAGTATTTTATTCGTTACGCCGTCTGTTACCGTGTCAGCCGATTGCGTACCGGTATGATTTGCCCGTGCCTTTAAAACGGCATCGGTTTGGTTGACAGTAGCTGACGAAGCTATGCTATCAAGTTTGATTCGGTCAGTCGGGGTGAATCCTGTACTAGTCCCCCCTACTGACGCAACCGCCCAAAGTTCATTCAGCGCCTGAATGTACTCCGGTCCCGGTTGTCCAAAGTAAAATTTTTCCACTGGCATTATTACCACCCTTGAATATAAAATGAATTTGAATATGCGTTAAACGATGTGAAACGAATACCCGAATTATCGCGTTTGCCGTATATTGACGAATCTTGCTGTAGCAAAGGGTCATCGCCAGTCGGTATTAAAAAGACGGAAATAGAACGGTAAGTTCCAACCCCCTTAATAATTTTGGTAAGAACCGCCCTATCAACAGACGGCATTCCTTCAATATCAAACTTCATAATGTCAATGATTTCATTTCGGTCAACAATGAAATCGCGGGAATCTGTTCTAGTTATTTTAGAATTATCATCCGGTATCAATTCGGCCCCGTATGACGCATTATGTTGCGGGGACCAATAACCGCCAGTTATCAATCGGGATATGTCAATCTTGCCAAATGGATTTTGCGGGTCATCTAAAATAACTCGCAACGATTTAACGATATATTGCTGATTGGCCCATTGAATACATTTTGCGCCAGCACCATAAGCAAACGAATTTGCGTTTAGCGGTAATGTGCCATCGCTACTTGTCGCGTTTGCGTTTAACGGTTGACCTAACGTTATCTGACCTAAAGCAGAACCGGGATTTGCAAACGCAACGCCGGTATCAAAAATTTGAGTTAAATGAGCAGAATCACTAAATCCAAGTATGCGGCAAGTTGCTTGTGGCGTCAAATTACTGGCAGGTAGGAATAAACCGCCAAAATACTCATTGGTTGCCCATGACAAATCAAGCGTTACTGAAGTGCCCACACTACGAAACGGCAAGGCTTTGATTTCGCTTTTCAGGTTTTGAACACCCAAAAGCCCCGTTGTAGAACTGGCTACTATGGTTGCCCGGTCAGCGGCATTGTCGTAAATGATTCGTAGATTAGCCATTTTTAGCCCATTGGATAGCCGCAAGGGCGGCAGGCTTTATATTATCGCTAAAAATCACTTCGCGTAACTCAGTTGCCCGATTTCTGGCATCTTTTATCTGAGCGTTTAATAGCAATACAACTTGCATAATCATATCGGCATTCATGATTAATACAGTGTTATCGTAAAGCGTAAACGGTATTTCAACGGGTGCGCCAAGCGCCGTTAATGTATTGGCAATTAATAATTGATCTTTTATATTACGTTGATCTTTTTCTTTTGCGTCAAATACACCGTATGGCGTAATCAACGGTTGTTCACTTGCGGCAAGTCGGGCGGCTTTAATTTCTGCCCATTTACTAAGTTGAAAATTGTCCAACGTTTTTGGGTATTGCCACTTTTTTACTTCCCAATTAAAAACGTGATAAACGGATGGGGCGGCGGGTATGTCAACGGGAACGTTCTTTTTAAGATCATGGTATTGCGTAAGTTGATCTACAACTCCATCATATCGACCAAATGCGCCAATTGCGAAAGGGTTTGCGGGCGGCGGGGGTGCGCCATCCACCATTACCGATTCATTACCGGTCCAAGTATATCTACCGTTTTCATTAAAATAAGCTATCATCGTTTTGCCCCAAATGCCGATAATGAAGAATTAGAAATAGAACCACCGCTATTAGTTGTTCCTACACTATAAACATAATACCAATCATCAGTAGGAATCGTAAAATAGGTACTTCCCGTTGTAGTTGCGTTATTTGTGCCTGAGCTAGTAAAAGCATCAAGCGTATAAAGAGTTCCGCTAGTAGCATTAACTACAAAAAACTGGCACTTCAAGTCAAATCCAGTACCGGGGGAAGTTGCGCTAACCGTTCCGATAATAATAATACCGGCATTAGCTAAAAAATATTGCGAGGAAGATTGCGAAGTTCTTGCCCCCGAACCCTGACCGGTCCAACCTGAAAACATCGGAACCGTTACAGAAAAACCGGCAAGATTAATTGTGTTTACCGCGTTGATTGCGCTAGCAGTAAGAACTCCCGAAAAACTTCCGGTTGTACCATTCAGCGAACCAAAATTGATTTGCGGCGAATTGACAACCCCGCCGTTAACGGTTGCACCGTTGATTACAGAGGCCGAAAGCGTATGACCATACAGCGTACCGACGCGAATCTTTTCAGCAGCTAAGTCCCTAATGTGGGCTGAATCAATCGCAGCAGCCCGAAT
>Ga0326734_1000020_pt1 | contig 56817 bp, 60 predicted proteins | sample 15_GP2_1315_FD_207944 | JGI IMG/M metagenome (GOLD analysis project Ga0326734, IMG submission 207944) | Glacier ice microbial communities from Ngari, Tibet, China - 15_GP2_131.5 | ecosystem: Environmental > Aquatic > Freshwater > Ice > Glacier | place: China: Ngari, Tibet | collected 2018-07-18 | reverse complement strand
ATGCTGCCTTCGACAGACAGTTCAAACCAATAAACCAAAGGAATTCACATGAAAGTTGTTATCAATACCACCTATGGTGGATTCAGTTTGAGCCGTGAAATCACGAACCGCTATGAAGAACTTAAAGGTGTTCCTGCTGAGTCTTGTTACTTCCTAGATCGTGAAGACCCTGCACTTATCCAGGCAGTAGAAGAACTTAGTGGTAACGCTGAAGATAGTCGCCCCAACCTTAAAGTTGTTGAGATACCTGATGGCGTTGAATACGAAATTGCTGAATATGACGGCTTGGAGTGGATAGCTGAAAAGCACCGCACCTGGTCATAAACCACAACCAAACCGGAGATTCACATGGAAACCATGCAAGACATAGTCGTTCAGGAAATGAACGAGCAGCGCTTTAACAGAAAGCACATTGATGTGAAGATCCGTACCGCTATTGAACTTGATTTTGTTATGCAAGACAAGCTCAAGTACGGTGCAAAGCTGGTCAATGACTACATCACAGGTCAGTACTATGACTCCAAGATGCGTCGTGTAGCCCAGCTACAGAACATCGACATACCAGCCCTGGTCATGGACATATTTGTGGGTATCTCCTACTCACAAAAGCCTGAGCTCTTCACATCTGTGTCCTCACAGATGGCCAGCAGACTCAAGTTCAGCGACAAGACTGAAGCCATTACCACTGTGGCCGAGCTCATGGCTGTACTGTGCAAAACAGATGCTTTCGACATTACCAAGGAAAACGCTTATGCCAGTTTGATGGTGGTGTCTCGCATTCCCTTGCCAAATAGCCTGTTGAAGTTCATCGAAAACAGCCAGTTCTTGCCACCTATGGTGTGCGAGCCACTGGAGTTGACCCACAACTTCAGCAGCGGATACCTCACTCACAATGACAGCTTGATCCTTGGATCAGGCAATCATCATGATGGAGATATATGCCTGGATGTTCTCAACATCATGAACAAGGTTGCCCTGCAACTGGACACTGAGTTTCTCAGCAAAGTCGAAGAAGAACCTACTTTTGACCTGGATACCCAGGAAAAAGTGGATCAATGGCGTGGATTCAAGAAGCAAAGCTATGGGTTTTACACCCTCATGGCTAAGCAAGGCAATCGCTTCTATCTGAACCACAAGGTGGATAAACGTGGGCGTATCTACTCTCACGGTTATCACATCAACACTCAAGGCACAGCATTCAAGAAAAGCTGTATTGAACTTGCCCATGCAGAACTAATTGAAGGTGTGCCGCCATGAAGATCCTGGTCTTCTATGCGGGACTCCTTTATGAAGAGTTTGCTTACAAAGAAGGCTTTAGACATCTGCAAACAACATGCAATCCAGAAATCTACAACGGAGCGTATGCCTACATACCTGCTGCTAATACAGCAAGTCATGAACATGCACGTTGCTGGTATCGAATGGACGGTACACCCGTTCTCATTGCAGATGTTCCCAAGGAATTACTACTTCTAATGCTACTCATTACATAACCAAAGGATCAATCATGAAGACATTCACCGGCTGGGAGTACTTACTCATTGACGTTGCCAATCAGTTTGGCCTGGACAAATTGCTGTTTGAAGCACGTATTCAGTGGTCAACAGAGAATCTAGCTGTATTGGAGTCATTCCAAGACAAGGCAGAAACCAAGCCATTGTTCCTAAAAGCTGTCATGGCTGTTCGCAAAGCTCAGCAAGGTATTCCTTCTGGCCACATGGTCGGACTGGATGCTTGCTGTTCAGGCATACAGGTAATGTCAGCATTGACTGGTTGCTTCAAGGGAGCCACAGCCACAGGTCTGGTAGATCCCAATGTACGAGCAGATGCTTACACCTTGACCACCAAGGTCATGGAAAGCATTCTGGGCAGTGGCTTGAATGTCTCCCGTAAAGACGCAAAAGAGTCTCTCATGACTTCCTTTTATGGCTCCAAAGCCAAACCAAAGGAAATCTTTGGGGAAGACACACCTGAACTGGATGCGTTCTACCAGGCAGCAAATCAGGTTGCACCTGGTGCATGGGAGTTGCTTCAAGAGCTACTGGCCAGCTGGAAGCCTTATGCCTTGGAGCACAGCTGGAAGCTTCCTGATGGCTTTGATGCCAAGATCAAAGTCATGGCTAAACGTGAAGTTCGTATCGAAGTAGACGAGCTAAACCATGCCACCTTCAGCTATGAGTTCTATGAGAACAATGGTTCCAGGACAGGACTTAGCAATGTAGCAAACCTGACTCACTCAGTGGATGCTTACATTCTTCGTTCCATGCACAGACGCTGTAACTACGACATTCATTACGTGGGCTATGCAGCACAGTGCATAGAAGCAGAGCAAATCAATCGCAGTCTCTATGGTCAACCCGACCAGACGACTATTGACGAGTTTATGACACCAAAAGTGGCGTATTACATCGAACAATTCACGCGAAGTACTCTGGCTGATGCAGTCATATTGCCTTATCTAGATCAGGCTACAGTGTCCTGCCTAAGCAATGTACATCTGAAGAAACTGTCCAAGATGGTCAACAAAATGCTGGAATACAAGCCATTTGAACTGGTGACTATTCACGATGAATTCAAAGCCCATCCCAACAATCTCAATCATGTCCGGTATCAATACCGGGAAATACTGGCTGAAATTGCTGAAAGTATGGTGCTGGATGACTTGTTAAGCCAGTTGCATGGTCGTCCTGGGGTATTCCCTAAGATGACTTATGACTTGGCTGACCATATCAGGGAGAGTGAATACGCTCTTTGCTAACTACAGCTGAACTCATGCGCCCTCCGTGGCGCTTGGTGATCGGGGTAGCCGATTCATATTAAACTTTTAATAAACAACAGAAAGAAACTATGCGAATTTAGTCTTAATGCGGGATGGGCTCCGTAGCACCCCACAGGACAGCACGCTTGTTGCATCAACGTCCAGTTCAAACCAGTACATCTGTTTGATGTGCCAGGACCAGACATGTTGTTCTTTTGAACATCTACTGGATAACCTGAAAATATGTCCTCAGTGACCGTCATTGCACCACGACGAAAACATTACGCCTCACTCATTGGTTGAGCAAAACCATGCGCTTGATAGTTGTGTGTTAACAGCAGCGTTCCGGTACAACGGTAAGACCGACCAAGCAACCACACCCCAAAAAGGTGTGGTTGCTTTTTTTTGCCAGTACTAACCAGCAGAGATCATGAAAAACAACCTACGTTCCCTGGCTTCCATAGCCGCCGTGTCAAGTTTGGTCTTTGCAGCTACCGCTGGCAATCAACCAATTGCACCTATCAGGCAACAGAACAGCATTCGTCCTTTTTTTATGCCTAACAAAAGCAAATCAAAAGCTCAGTGGAAACGTGACTTGAATATTCGATAACTTAAATAGGTATTTAGAAGTATTCAGCACTTCTAAATACTTCTCAACCGATATTCTGACTCGTCAGAATTTCATTTTTTGACTACATACAGCCGATAGGCCACATCATGACTACGTTACACAATCTCCAAGCCGGAGACATTCTCAGCAGCGCAGAGGTTGAGCAAATACGGGCAGTGTGCGACAGCCTTGAGTGGATTGTTGAGTTCTGCAACAACCATTTTGAGTGGTTTGGTATGGATAGCCCGGACGATGGCGCTGAGCATGAGTGGCTGGAGACTGCCAACAAACTAACCAAGGACACACCGTGAAAACCTACCGCGTAGCTTGGATCATAGACATTGATGCCGACACACCTCGTGAAGCAGCACAGCTGGCGCTGGACATACAGCGCGACTCTGACAGCATCGCTACGTGCTTTGCAGTAACTGAGCCGTTTGACGGACCAGAAATAAAAACACATGAAATTGATTTAGAAAAACCAACATGATTACCGCTCAATCAATCTATGACACCGTATTGGCTCACCTTCGTAAGCAAGGCGTATCGTCCATAGAGCGTGGAGTTAAAGACCCTTCCTGTATGTACCGTGGTCCTAATGGCACATCGTGTGCTGTGGGTTGTTTAATTCCTAACAAAAATTATGACTCTGAAATGGAACACACCTCTGTAGATGTAGCTATTGTCATGCTGCCCAAAGGATACCTAAAGCATCTTTCATTGTTAATTGACCTTCAAAACACACATGACAATTACATGCCAGCACCAAAAGTAGGTAATAACAAACAAAAACTTATGGCTGGTTGGGAAGAAGAAATGCAAAAAGTTGCGGCTACTAACCAACTGATTTACACATCTCTCTCAATTTAAGAAGAACAAACATGAACAAAGAAATTAAAACCAAGTGGGTCGCAGCATTGCGGTCTGGTAAGTACGAACAAACCACGGGCCAACTCAAAAACAGCGAAGGCTTTTGCTGCCTCGGCGTGCTGTGCGAAATCTCTAAAACGGAGACAGGTTTTGGAATTTCCGAAAACTGCGATGAAAATGGCGGCGACGAAGATATTTGCTTCACTATTCAACAGTGGGCTGAGCTGCCGTTAGATTCTGGCGCAGTAGTAAATATTAAAGACAAAAGCAGATCTTTGATATCACACAACGACGACGGCATAACATTTCTAGAAATTGCTGATGCAATTGAGGAGCAGCTGTGAACCCAGCAATTAAAGACCAATGGGTCGCAGCTCTTACTAGCGGCAAATACAAGCAAACTCAAGATGCTCTTAATAACAATGGTGAATTCTGTTGTCTTGGAGTGCTGTGTGATTTGCACAGTAAAGCTACTGGCACTAAATGGGCAGTAACTAAAAGGTCAAATGAAAAACCTAAAAACTATTATTTGCATGAGTTTGCAGCCTTGCCTTATTCAGTAATGAAATGGGCCGAAGTAAGTTGTAATTACGCAAACAGCGTAACTATCAACGGTCGCAAAGACAGGCTAGACAACCACAACGACAGCGGACGCACGTTTGTAGAAATTGCAAAAGCTATTAAGGAACAACTATGAAACTCGAAGAAAACAAAACTTTTCGCACACGAAGTGGTGAAACAATAAAGATAAAAGCAGGCATTCATCTCAACCACCCGTGGGCCAGCTTTGGCGCTGACGCCAGAACATGGATGAGTAACGGGCGTTTTATAAACAATACCACTGACAGCCCCAACGACTTTGTTAACGAAGTTATTGCCGCACCGGAAACACCGATTCGTACACCTCACGTTCACGCAAAAGAACTTAGAGCTTTTGCTGACGGTTATGAGATTGAATTTTTTAGCACCATCGACGCTCGTGCCTGGGTTGTTATAGACAACCCAGGCTGGGACCCTGATACCAAGTACCGCGTCAAGCCAGAACCGGAGCCAAATGTGGTGACGTGGTGCGCCGTGCTTTGCACTGGCGGCTTAGGTTACGGCGATAAAAACCGCTCTAACGCACAGCAGCCAAACCAAACAGCTTTGCTCCGCATCGAAATCGACCACAACGACCCGGCCAGCCCTAGGCTGGTGAGCGCAACATTGGAGAAACCATGATTTTGCCTAAACACAATCCTCGACGCCCATACGACGAAAAAAATTTCGGCTTGCACTACATGGAGGGAGACAACGATTACTTTGAAAACAATAAAGACCTGGCTGTTGCCCTGATGGACGCTTATGGTGAAGGCCGCGTGACATTGCTGCTGCCAGCAACACTGGAAAAACCATGAACGAATACCGCATTACTTGGGCATACATACCTACTAGTCAAAACACTACAAACGTCAGCTTTATTGAAGCTACAGACATAGATGACGCTGAAGACAAGCTAATCGACAAAATAGAACGAACCAACGGTCGAATTCTAGGTGTGTACACATGTGATCTTGTGAAAAAAGTGTGAAAACACAAATCTTCACTCTTCCCGCGTTTTGGGCTTCGGTCCTTGTCAACCGAGATTTCTCAAGCATGGAACCCCAGGAGTTGATTAAGTTAATTCGATGGGTTGACGCACACCCCGAGCTGGACAGTTGCCTAAGCTGCTCTGGTGAGTCTTATTTTTGCTGGCTTCACGCAGCCCCAGAGGTGAAGGCGTGCGAATGCCTGGACTACACGTTTCCCTTGCACCTGATTAAATAACCAAAGACACACCATGAAAATCAAAACAGCAACCCTCACCGACCAGGCCCTTGACTGGGTGGTGGCTACTTTGCAAGGCTACGCAAACCTCCGAACTGATTCGGATGGTGCTTTGATACTAGACCCACCCAGAAAAGACTACGGACCGGTATACCTGTACGACCAGGAGTTCTCAACCGACTGGGCTCAAGGCGGGCCGATCATCGAGCAAGAAGGTATCCATTTAGAGTGGTCAGAAAGTCACGAATACTGGATTGCTTGTACTTGGGACAGATACTCCAACCCAGATTACTCATGTGAAGTGGGGGACGCAGCTTTAATTGCAGCCATGCGCTGCTACGTGGCCAGCAGGCTCGGTGAAAAAGTTGATGTGCCAGACGAACTTATGAAAACAACATGACAAAACTAAAACGTACACCTTGGTATCCGGCAAACATCAAGCCGGTGCGGATAGGACGCTATGAATATTCATACCAAGGGTGCTTTGGAACCTTCGACTGCTGGTGGGACGGCCTACGTTTTACCTTATTTAAGGGCAGGTTTAAGGGCGACGTAATTGACTGCTATAGCGAAGACAAATGGCGCGGATTGGCGGCAAAGCCATAGAAAACACTATTAATTAATAGGAAAACCAAATGGACAGCGAGCATTACACCTGCGGAACATGCAAACACGGCAATTTTTATGACCAATGCCAACAGTGTGAAGATTTGTTTGAATCAACACGCAAATTACTTGTTCAGACGGTTAAACCTATTCAACCAACGCAATTAAAAGAAAAGCTATGACTGACAAACAAATAATGCAACAGACGCTGTGCGAGTGCATCAGGAGCGGGCAAGTGTCAGCAGAACAGATCGAAGCTCACCGGGCAGCTGGTGAGTTTGTGCCAACACCGTTTAAGGACAGAGCAATGAAAACGACAAACGAATTTATTGCGCAACAGTGCGACCAGGCGGGCGAGACTGTTGAATTTTGTGCAGCCATGCCAGTCATCACGGACGATCAGGGCCGACTAATGACGTATTGGGGCGGCAAAGCAACACAACCGGCTGCCACGCAGCCAGTACAGCCAGCCAAAAACAAACCACATTGGAGTGACCCAACCACTTTTATTAAGCGCTTTGGTGACGCAATGCAAGCGCTGTGTAACGAACGTCGCCCTGCAGATGAACTGATGACAGCGTGGCTCGACAATGGCGCTGATGACTTTCGGCTGCAGGACTTTGCATGTGAGCACGGCCTATCATGGGCGCAGGGTATCGGCATCATTGACGCAGCGCAGTTGCTGGCAAATCAGCCTACCGAAGGGGTTGACCATGAGTACCGAGCGCAGCCAGTACAGCCAGCCGTTCCTGATGGAATGTGCCTTGTACCAATAGAACCAACGCCAGAAATGTTGAAAGCCGGAGGACATACAAACTCTGAGTGGCTAAACGACAACGCGCCTATTGGTGAGTCACGTTACGCGTTGCCCATGGCTGGTGTTTATGCCGCCATGCTGTCTGCTGCTCCAGATCACAAAGTACTGCAGCCAGTAAAGCCAGCCCCTGTAGCGCAAGCAAAGCCGAGCAATGCGGATAGCCGCGATGCTGAGCGGTATCGGTGGTTGATACAGCAGCAAGATGTGACATGGCAGAACTATTATCAAGGCCAATGGATTGGCGGCGGCGGTATGGATTTGAATTTCATGATCGACGCAGCTATAGCGAAGGACGCCACACCATGAGCACTCAGACGGACTACCTGTTGCCCTGCCCTTTTTGTGGCAGTGCTCCGAAAGTTACCGAACGCGCCAGCATTGAAACCGCGACTGGAAGATTTTGGTTTATCGCTTGTTTCTGTGGCGGCTATTCGACCTGCGCACACAAAAACGGCGAAACCGAAGAAAAAGCTTACAAAGCATGGAACACACGGGCAAGCGCAACCAGAGCGCTCAAAGGAAACCAAATGAATAAAGAAGTAATGCAGGGAGCGTGGCTTGGCCAATGCTCAACCGAAGAAGTTTGTCGTGCCATCAACGGAGCAGCGACAGACGACTTCTTTCAAAACAGCACAGATGGCAAGTTTTACAAACTTAACGAGAGCGTTGGTGTGACAGAGATATTTCGAGCCAGTTACGTAAAAACAAAGCCAGTACAGCCAAAGGAAAGCATGACCGACAAAGAAGTAATGCAGCAGGCGCTTATTGAAGTGCAATGCTATGTACGCTACGGCAACATGGAGCAGCCCTACGCATTAATGAAAGCCCTTCAATCTGCAATCGCGCAGCCACAGCAAAGCGCGGCTATGCCGGATTTTAATCGCTGCGACACAACTCCTTACGGGATGGTGCGCAAAGAATGCGGCTACTGGGTTCAATATAACGACGTTGCCGCAGCTTGGCCGAAAAGCACGTCATGAGCCAGAACGATAAAGCGGTGATGCAGCAAGCGCTTGATGCGCTTACAGAGTCCGTTGATTTAGTTGCTAACACTTACGCTGAAGCGGTGGATTTGTATGCAGGCTATCCATCCAGGCAAACAAGAGTTGCAGCTTTAAAAAGTCATCTAGAAGCGCATGAAGCGGCCATTACTGCGCTTGCATTTGCCATAGCGCAGTCAAAATAAATTCTTTAAAAAACAATTAGAAAACAACTTAACTATGCGTAAACCAATTCAAGCAGGAGATCTCTGCACAGTTATATCTGGTATGTCTGGATCAGCCAGTCCAAACATTGGATTGGTTGTAGAAGTTATTAGCCGTGTCTATGAATGTCCAAAGTATGGGGTCATCTGGCGCTGTAAAGCAGAGTTTGCTGTACGAGTCAGTAACAACAGGCCATTAGTTCCTAATGATATGGCTGACTTTGCTCAAGACTGGCTTAAGAAAATTGAACCACCTAAAACCAGTAGTACTGACCAAACAACTACTGAAATACAAGAGGAATTAAAAGCATGATTCCTTTACTTGTTCGCATAACTCCAACTGCGGTACGACTGTTCAAAGTTGCTCTGGTGCTCGCACCTCATGCACTGACTATCTACAGGCAGCTTCAAACCTCTATCAAAAAGAAACCATGACAGTCAAAAAACTATCTCATGAACAAAAGGACGATATTGTTCGTGCCTACAACCTGAAGACACTCAAACTCTTTGAGCTGGCTCAGTTCTTTGGAACCTCACCCCGAACGATTGGCCGTGTGCTGGAAGAAAGAGGACTGGCCACCCCTGTACCTCGTTTGAAAAGTGAAGCTTACCAGGTCATGCAACTGCTCAAAGAGCATCAGTTAGACCTAATAGGACTCAAAGATCGTTTGTCTTCTGTTTCCATGACAGCTGAAAACGTACAGCTCTTTCTCAATCAGTGCCACAAAGAAGATCTCGCCAGATTCTTCTATATCAGTGGTCTGGCCAAACTTTCCGAAATCGCCAAGCAAGTCAATGATCACAAGCAACCCGAAACCCAAACCGCTTAATAACAATTCCTCTACCTCTATTGTCCAGCCGCACATCCGTGCGGTTCCAATGGCGCTGTTTCCCACACTGGGAAGCCTACAGGATGTCCATGATCTGGCCGAGTCCAGATTACCACTTACTACCAAAAATGAAGTGACAGCATTGCTGAACACTTATCACAACACGCTTCTAAAGCAACTTAAGTAAAGAAGATCTTTTATGGCCATACAAGTCAAAATTAGTCAGGCAATTGCCATCATCACTGCAGCTATCAAAGCCAAACTTGTCCCTATGATGGCGGGAAGTCCTGGTTCCGGTAAATCGCAGGTTTTTTTTCAAATTGCTGATGAATATGGCTTGAAAGTCATTGATCTGCGCTTGAGCCAATGTGACCCAACAGATTTGCTTGGTTTTCCCTGTGTAACCGGTAAACGCGCTGGTTACATGCCAATGGAAACCTTTCCCATTCAAGGTGACCCTGTTCCCGAAGGCTTTAATGGCTGGATGCTGTTTCTTGATGAGTTCACTTCTGCCTCACCAGCAGTTCAAGCAGCAGCTTACAAGCTGGTGTTGGATCGCATGGTCGGACTGCATCATTTGCATGAAAAAGTAATCATAGTTTGTGCAGGCAATCTGGAAACAGACAATGCCATTGTTCAGCCAATGAGCACTGCATTGCAATCACGCCTGGTTCACCTGGAACTGATGGTTGATTCAGAAGAGTGGGGCAACTGGGCTGTAAACCACAAAATCAACCACAAAATCACGGATTACATCAAGTTCAAACCTGGCAATCTGTTTAACTTTTCTCCTGATCACACAGACAAGACGTTTGCCTGCCCACGTACCTGGGAATTCCTGAACAGGATTATTGGTGTCTTGCCTGCTGGATCTGAAGAAGAAATGGCTCTGTATGCAGGCACTATCTCTGAAGGTGTAGCACGCGAGTTTGTCTCATTCTGCAAAATCTATGATGACCTTCCAAAGATGGACGAAATCATTGCCAAACCAGACAGCGTAAAGATGCCAGATGAGCCATCAATCCTGTACGCCCTGTCAGGTTCATTGGCTCACAATTCCAAAGCAATTACGTTTGACAAAATTGTCACGTTTATCAAACGAATGCCTGTGGAATTTCAGGTTGTGACTATGCGGGAAACCGTTCGACGTAACCCAGCTATCAAATCACATGAAGGTTTTAGAAACTGGGTAACCCAATCTGCTGTCAACATGTTTTGATTGTCAGCAACTCCACACAGCCACCCTTAGCGGTGGCTTTTTTTATTTCAGAAAGCTAACCATGTTTCAAACTCTCAATCCTTTTTATGTAAAAACTACCGAGGATCTCCGCGAGGAAAACCTCAAAGATAACGAACGAAATCTATTGAAATATGAAGAGATGGAATCGTATGGACGCAACATGTCCAAACATTTTCGTGAGAGCATTTATCGACTCAAAAACCAAAGGGTTAAATAAGCGTTAGCAGCATAAATAAGGCGCATCCTGCGCTTTAGTAAGTAGGGCCATTGGCCCTTTTTTTATTTCAAAAAAGGAATCCAATGTCCAGTTTAATAACAGATGTACATCATTCGGCTTTAAGCAAAGCCAAGATCAGGTTAATGACAAAACCAGATTCAGTGTTCTTCACCACAATCTGCTTTTCTCTTAAACACTTGTTTGATTACAGCGTTCCAACTGCAGCCACCAATGGCAAGTACATCAAATTTAATCCTGATTTCTTTATGAAACTGGATGAAGAAGAAAGAGTATTTCTAATATTGCATGAAGCCATGCACTGTGCGTATGTCCACATGGTTCGTAGAGGGGCAAGAGATCATTATCTGTTCAATTGCGCTTGTGACTATGTCATTAACTTGCAATTGGTTGAACGTGGCTTTCGTATGCCTGCTTGTGGACTACTTGACCATGCCTATAAAGGAATGGGTGCAGAAGAAGTCTATGAGATTCTGATTAAGAAGCCACCACCGCCTAAAAATGAAATGGGTGGGGATATTGAAGAATCCTGTGAAGAACCTGTTGAACTGGAAAAGGAAATCAAGGACATCCTGATACGTGCTGCTATTCAATCCAAAGTAGCCAATGACAAGCCAGGAACAATACCCGGCGAAATACAGATATTCCTTGACCGTCTGCTTAATCCAAAGCTGCCATGGAATCGAATACTTCAAAAGTATCTACAAACATTTGCAAAAAATGATTACTCATTTCGCAAACCCAATAGAAGGTACTTTCCGACTCATCATTTGCCAAGTCTGTACAGCGAAACACTGATGAACATTGCCATTGCAATTGACACCTCTGGCTCTGTATCAGATACAGATTTTTTGCGATTCGTTACTGAAACGAATTCCATTCTAAAAATGATGAAGCCAGAAAAAATCACATTGGTTCAGTTCGATACTGAAATCAAATCAGTTGACGTTATCAGGAATATTCATGAATTGATGCGCGTCAAATTTACTGGTCGCGGTGGTACATATATCAATCCTTTACTGGATTGGGCTAATGAAAACAAGCCACAGCTATTGCTGGTATTCACAGATGGCGGTTTCTACTTTTATTCTCTTACAACCAAAGTTAAAACACTTTGGCTTATCAACGACAACCTGCAATTCAATGCACCATTTGGCAAAACAATTCACTATTCCATGGAGTAATTAATGGACTACAAAACAGCAATCAAACAAGTCAATACAGCAAAGATCAAAGATAACTTCATGATCATTAATCTTTCCTATGACTCAAAACTAATTCTTCCTTACAAGGATGGACTTTCTTTTTTGTCTTCTCTTGTCAATGCAGAAAGCTTTTCTGAGTCGTATCAGAAACCCCATCAAATTATTCCATTCCAAAAAAGCTCGATTGATTTCCGAATCATGTCCAGCGAAGAATACATCCGATACAAAGTTGCCCATCTATTGGGAATCAGTGTCGAAAATGTTTTAGATATGGAAAAAAACCCAGAAACAGAAACAACATGACCGTAGTAATCAATCCACCCGTTCAAAGCACCAATTCCAAAAGTGGATTGGTACTCACTACCGATCAGAAAGCAGCTCTTAATGCTTTTTACAAGTTCCTGCTTGACCCTATTGAAACTGTTTTTGTTCTGTCCGGCTACTCAGGCTGCGGCAAATCCACACTGGTTCGTACCATGGTCAATATGGTTCCGGATGTCATCAAAGCAGCCCAGCTTATTGACCCTAACCAGACAAACTACGCCATTGAGCTCACAGCCACCACCAACAAGGCAGCTGAAAACCTGAGTCAGTTGGCAGGACAATCTGCCAGGACGATTCATTCGCTCTTGTCACTTCGTGTGCAAACCGATTTCAAAACAGGTATCACAACGCTGATTCCACGAAAGCACGAGGTTCTAGAGGACTACCTCATCATCATTGATGAGGCCAGCTACATCGACAAGCAGTTACTCAACTTCATCTTCCAGCTCACCAAGAACTGCAAGATTGTTTTTGTCGGTGATCCTGCACAGCTTACCCCTGTGAAATCAGTAGGCACACCTGTCTTTGATGCGAACTTCACGGGAGCAGCACTGACGCAGGTAGTTCGACAAGCAGAAAACAACCCGATTGTTGATCTGTCCACCAACTTCAGAAACACTGTCAACAGTGGTGAATTCTTCAAGTTCACACCTGACGGTCACCATGTTCAAGTGCTGGACCGTTCTGCTTTCAACGCTGCAATACAGGCTGAATTCACTCGCCCTGACTGGCGCTATCAGGATTCCAAAATCCTGGGCTGGACCAACAAACTGGCAATTTCCTATAACCAGTTTGTCCGGAACCATGTCAAAGGAGATCCAAACTTTGAAGTGGGCGATTACGCAGTCTGCAATTCCTACATGTCAGTAGGAAACAAACAGATCAAGACAGATCAATTGGTTGAAATAACCTCCATTGATGAAAACATGAATCAATTGAATGTTGCAGGAAAAATATTTACTTTAGACCATTCAATGCGGGTGTTTATGCCAGATTCTCTGGCAGCAAAAAACACACGTATTAAAGAAGCCAAAGCCAAAGGAGATATCCATGCTGTTACAGATATTGAAACAAATTGGATTGATCTGCGAGCAGCTTATGCTTGCACAATTAATAAAGCACAAGGCTCAACCTTTGATTGTGTCTTTATAGATCTGGATGATGTCAGTCGCTGCAATAGCGGTGATCAAATCGCCAGAATGCTTTACGTAGCAGTTAGTCGAGCCAGAAACCACGTTTATTTAACGGGGGATTTGGCGTAACACCCACATCCACTGATTAAATGAAATGAATGAGCCTCTACAACACGATCCACGGACCAAACAACAAATCAAAGACGTTCTTTACAGTTATCTGTACAAACCTATTGAGGATCACTTCCTTAAAAGATTGCACTCATTAATTGCAAAGAATGTCGTGTTGACTGGCTGTTCTCACGCATCTTTTATGTACAAGAATGAGTTGTACACCTGTGACACCACTCCACTTCCTCGCAAGATGAATAGATTGGCTACTCAGTTGCACCCAGAAATGGGTGAGTATTTAAAAGACCTGGCACAACTCAATGACAGAGAAATGCCGTTTGTAGTTGGCTTCATCAATCAGGTATTGAATTCTTCAAATGAATTGCATGATTACCTGCGGCTATTGCCCAGTTCAGTACATTACCCTGTACAGGATCTAATCAATTCCTGTCCTTGCCGAGCCAAAAAGCTCAGTGATGAATCTGTAGCTGTATTGCAGCACAAGAATCAAGGACCAATTCAAATGATCAAGCAGCGAATGGTCAATAACCTACTTCTATAAAGAACTCAATGCGTCATCACATATTTGAAGAAGCTAATTCCTATTCAATTGCAGTGCTTATTAAAGGAACCTCTTTTAATAAGCAAGAACTCATTAACAATTACGTTACACCACTGAATAAACAGGGTGTAGCGTCCAATGAGATCATTGCATTCACATTGGATTACCCAACTGCCAAGGTTGCGGTAAAAGCTATTAAAGAATATCTGGACAAGCTATTGCCAGCTCTTAATTCTTTAGGTGTGATCTACCTTTACTGCGCTGATGCCAACTACTTCAAAGTATTGGTAGGTCAAACCAAAGCAGACATTCACTCTGGCTATGTGCTGCCTTGCAAAATCAAAGGCTTTACGCACATGCAAGTGGTACTGGGTGTGAACTATCAAGCACTGATTTACAACCCTGATCTGCAGGCCAAACTTGATTTGAGCATCAATGCACTGTCTTCCCATAAAGCAGGCACGTACCAAGCACCTGGAATGGGAATTATCCATTCAGCCGAGTACCCAGAGACTGTCCAGGACATCGCTGCAGCCCTTCAAAAGCTGCACCAGTATCCAAGTCTCACCGCTGACATTGAAGGCTTCTCGCTTCGATTCAATGAAGCAGGAATTGGCACTATTGCCTTTGCATGGGACCAGCACAACGGTATTGCTTTTGCCTGTGATTACGGTGACGCACAGGCTTGGCTAAACAAGCAACCCAACCCATGTGGTGAGATTGCAATGTGCCCCGGCATGTTCATACAGAACCCTGCTGTGCGAGCACTGCTACTCAAGTTTTTCTTGTCCTACAAGGGCAACCTGACCTGGCACAGCGCCAGCTATGACCTCAAATCCATCATCTTCACCTTGTGGATGAAAGATTTGCAAGACAACCATGGCTTGCTGGATGGTCTGGACTGCATGACACAGAACATGGATGACACCAAGATTATTTCTTATCTGGCTCTTAACTCTACGGCTGGAAACATCCTGGGGCTGAAAGCATTGGCTCATGAGTTCGCTGGCAACTGGGCCAAAGAAGACATTAAAGACATTCGCAAGATTTCTTTACCGGAACTGCTTCAGTACAACTTAGTAGACGCACTTAGCACTCACTATGTGAAGAACAAGTACTGGCCAATCATGGTCAAAGACCAACAGCTTTCTCTGTACCAGCAACTAATGGTCCCATCCATAAAACTGCTTATACAGATGGAGCTTACAGGTATGCCCATGAATCCAGCCACTGTTATGCAGACCAAACAGGCACTGACAGCGCAGCAACAAGCCAGCTTAGCCATCATTCAAAGTAATCCAGTCATACGTGGACTGACTTTAGTGGTTCAAAACAATGCCATGAACACGGCAAATTCCAAGCTTAAGTTGAAACAACACCCACTGAGCAAGTTCAGTGATGTGGTGTTCAACCCTAACAGCGGTCCTCAATTGCAAGAGCTTCTGTATGTACAAATGGGTTTACCCGTTCTAGATTTTACAGATACCAAACAACCCGCTACAGGTGGAGAAACAATTGAAAAACTAATCAACCACACTCAGGAGCCAAGCTACAAAGCATTGCTCACCGCTCTGGTGGAATATGGCAAGGTCAACAAGATCTTGAACACTTTCTTGCCTGCTTTTGAAGAAGGCATTCTGAAAGCAGATGGTTCAAGGTACTTGCATGGCAGTTTTAATCTGGGCGGTACTGTCTCCGGACGGCTTAGCTCCAGCGAACCCAACATGCAAAACTTGCCAGCCAACTCTGTGTTTGGCAAACAGATCAAGCAGTGCTTTCAAGCACCGCATGGCTGGCTATTGGTTGGTGCTGATTTCAACTCCTTAGAGGACATGATTTCAGCACTGACTACCAAAGATCCCAACAAGCTCAAGGTTTACACCGATGGCTTTGATGGGCATTCCTTGCGAGCTGCCATGTACTTTAGGGACCAGCTGCCACACATTGACATGAGTGATCCTCAATCGGTAAACCAGCTCAAAAAGCAGGACCATCCGTTGCGACAGGACTCTAAAGCACCCACCTTTTTGCTTACCTATGGCGGTACATACCACGGCATGATGAGCAATCTAGGCTGGGACAAGGAGAAGTCTCAAGCAATTGAGGCTAACTACCACGAGCTTTATGTAGTCTCGGATGACTACATCCAAAAACGGCTTCACCAGGCTGCAAAAGATGGTTTTGTCGATGTGGCATTTGGCTTGAGAGTTCGCACACCGCTGCTTAAACAAGTCATCTTTGGCTCTTCACAAATGCCTTACGAGGCTGCAGCAGAAGGACGTACAGCAGGCAATGCCATGGGCCAGTCCTACGGCTTGCTTAACAACCGTGCAGCAGTGGCATTCATGCAAAAGGTTTGGGCTTCCAAGTACCGTCACGACATCAAGCCAGTTGGTTTGATCCATGACGCGATTTACCTGCTCATTCGTGACGATGTCAATGTTGTGGAGTGGGCCAATCGTGAGCTCATCGCTGCCATGCAGTGGCAAGAGCTACCTGAGATCCAGCACCCGACTGTGAAGTTAGGTGCAGCACTGGATATTTTCTGGCCTACATGGGCTCATGCCACCACTTTGCCCAATGAAGCAGACCGTCAGACCATCATCAACGTCTGCAATCAGACAAAGAAAAACCTTATCAAAATTGCTTAAAGGAAATTATGAAAAAGGTACTTAAAACACCGCACACACGACTCAATTGGCATCTCTATTACAAAAAGCAATGGATTAAAAATCAATCTGACCAAGCATTGCAATTGTCAATTTGGTATCAATTACTTTACATGGAGTTTGGTAATTAATTAATTACCAATAACCAGTAGAATTCAGCTTTTATTAACTCCTTTTAGGAATTGTTATGAATTTGGTAATTGATCAAGCATTCGACGCAGAACAAATTGTTGTGTACAAGCAATTGCAAGCTATGAAATTGGAATCCTGTCTTGGTACTTCTGAACTGGGCAATGCTGTTCTATTGGGTCTAACCCCTCAAGAATACCGTTTCATTCTTGCTCATGAATCGGCTATTCGCACTCAAGTGGAAGACGGCGTAAAACCCAATGGTGATGCAGTAGACAGTTTTACTGATAAACCGGAAAAAGTTGAAACCAAGGCTGCACCTGTCAAAACTGCTGTTGAAGCCAAAACTGAGCGTGAAAATGCTGCCAAAGCAGCAGCTGATGCTGCAGCCAGTGTTGTAGTTGCTTCTACCAGTGCTCAAACGGTAACGGAAACTGTCAAAACCTCTCGTTAAGTCCTGATCTTTAGCTCTTAACTTTATCCCCCTTAAAGCCCTCTTTTTAGAGGGCTTTTTCTTTGGAGAAACCAAATGAGATTTTTAATAGGTCAGCGGGTACACACGCCCAAAGGCTCAGGAACCATCACAGGTTTTGAAACATTCGACAACAAAGGCTACGGTGGCCCAATTTCCTCTCAAGACAATGGACGCAGAGCCATTGTTCGACTGGATAACCCAGACGCCTGGAAGCCCACTTTGCTGACTCCACATCCTTACATGTTCCGCAGTGACCTTCAGGCCATTTGATGAGCACGCTTACCAATGAACAGCTGCTGGAGAATCTCTGGATTCTTGAGAAAGCAACGTACTACTACGAATCGCAGCAATGGCTGGATTGACTACCTTTCTTGATGTTACCGAGATCGAAGGGCTGACCAACAAGCACAAAAGACCTTCTCAAATAAAGGTACTGAATGCTATGGGAATCGAGCACAAAGTACGGCCAGATGGTAGCGTAGCTATCCTCCGCGCTCACATCTCCAAAGTGTTCGATGGCGATCCTGAGTCCGCCAGGACGAAGGTGAAGTCCATCGGACCTAATTGGGGAGCTATTTAACTAGAATCACCTTCCCATGCCAAGAACCAGAAGCAAAGAAAACCAAGGGTTGCCACTCAGATGGCGGCTTACTCACGGTGCGTACTACTACCAGGTTCCACCTGGACTAGAGCCACTCTGGGAAGGTAAAAAGATGTTTCGTTTGGGCTCTAAGCTCAACGAGGCATACAAGGTATGGGCAGCAAAACTGGAACACAACAGCGAAGTCAAAACCATTGGCCAGCTGCTAGACCGGTATGCCATGGAAGTTATCCCTACCAAGGCAGCAGCGTCACAAGTTAGCAATCAAAACCAGCTCACTACACTCCGCAAGGTGTTTGGTGAAATGGCTTTGTTGCCCTTCGCTCCCAAGCTGATCTATCAGTTTGTGGATCGACGCAGTACCAAGGTCAAAGACGAAGTGACTGGAAAAGTCACAGGTGGACGCATAGCGGCTCACCGGGAAATCGAGCTCCTGTCTCATGCCTACACCAAGGCAGTTCAATGGGGCTACATAGATGCTCACCCATTCAAGTCAGAAATCCGTCTGGAAGGGGAAACCCCTTCCATCCGGTACATCGAAGACTGGGAGATTGTTGAATGTCTGCAGTTGCCCGCTGTCCGTAAAGCTGGCTCAGTTCTCATGATCCAGGCGTACATACGGGTCAAGCTATTGACAGGCATGGCTCAGGGCGATCTCTTGAGATTGCAACCTGATCTGCACATCAAAGACGATGGCATTCACAACCAACGTCACAAGACAGCAGCCAAGTCCGGCAAACAAACCATTTATGAATGGTCAGACGAGCTTCGTGCTGCGGTGGCCATGGCTCTTGAAGCCAGACCAGCCAAGTCAGTCTACCTGTTCTGTAATCGGGACGGTGAAGGCTATGTCAACGAACAGTTGGGCAGAGCTTCTGGCTTCAAGTCCATGTGGCAACGCTTCATGGTCAGAATTCTGGAAGAAACCAAAGTAACTCAGAACTTTACCGAGCACGATCTTCGTGCCAAGGTAGCCAGTGATGCCAAGTCACTGGAACATGCCAGGTCATTGCTGGCTCATGCAGACAGCAGAACCACAGACCGAATTTACAGACGCAAAGCAGAGCGAGTCACACCACTTAGATAGCCCCAAATTTGTATTATTCAAATTGTTGGCTTCCATATAAATCAACAACTTAGCTCGATGCCTTCAACATTTTTATAGTACAGTTTGAAGTCTCTAACCCCATGATTTATAACAACATTTTCACTATCGAATTACTGGCTACGAACCAAGGGGTCGTGGGTTCAATTCCTGCCAGCCGCACCATTAATGGTAATAAAATCAAGCACTTAGCGAGCAATCGCTAGGTGCTTTTTCTTTGGCCTGTACTATTCAAAGCCCTGTGTACTATTCAAAGCACGCAGCTTCCCAAAATATGCCCTGTACTACAGGGCTTTTTTACGTCTATACATTTTGGTAACCACTATGAACCAAGCAGCAATCCCTCTTATTGACTCACCATGTCTGGCTCATCAAGGTCATCCGTATCTGTTTGATGGTAGAAAAGTCATTGCACTGGAAACGTCACAGACACCTAAAGTGCTGTTTATCACAACTGATGTGTACTCTTGGGAAACCAAGCTCGTTGACGCTCGTTACCTTATTCCACAACCATCACGCTATCTGCACGGTCAAATAGCAAGTTGATGTAGTTGGTAACAACTACCTACAGGACTACGCAATCAGGCCAGTGTTTTTATTGAACTAAAAGACGGAGAATTTAACCCTTATTTTTAAAAGGAGTTAAAAATGTCTGCGTCTTATCAAGAATTAAAACAACAATCTGAAAAGCTTTTAGCTGAGGTGGAGAAAGCCAGAAAAAAAGAAGTGCAGGAATTTATTGGTGAAGTTCGATCCAAGATGGAGTTCTATGGATTGACAATCCAAGACATGGGCTTCAGCACCAACACTCGTTTGGTTTCCAAATCAGACCCCAGCCAATCCATCATTAAATACAAAAGCCCTGATGGACAGGGCTGGACAGGTGGCAGAGGACGCAAACCAGACTGGGTAATGAAAGCATTGGCAGAAGGCAAAAGTCTAGAAGACTTTGCCGTCTGACAGCGCCTACTTCACTGGTGCAATTCCTTTACGCAAAGACTCTGCTGCTTTGTCGTATTGGTTGTAGCAAGAATTAAGCTCGACCCTTATGGTGTCGGCCCTGCTTGCTTCTTGAACATCCTGTTCTCCAATCGTTGCTGGAAACTCGGTCCCGTTATTTCCGGTGATAGCTTGTCCAACACCGGAATCTGAGGGTAGTTTGGACACGAGTTTAGAGGTTGCAGCGTTGGCTTCAGCGCTGCGCAACCGGTTAACAAGACGATCCCGATCAGTGTTAATTGTTTGCAATGCTGCATTACTTTCTTTCCTGGTTTGTGCTGCAGCTACCTGCAAACTGTTTTCCACTACTCGGATACCGCTTTCCATTTTCATGCGTTCAGCACTTGCCTGAGCTCGTTCATTAGCTATAGCTACCCGTTCAGTAGCCATCGTAATAGTGGCTGTGTGCAGTCTCCAGGTTTGCAAACCCAAAAGACCACACAACACCAAACCAGCTGCAATATAGAGTTTGATCATTCAATTGCCCTATCGGCCAAAGCAGTCACTTGAATGCGGTGAGCCAATCCAATCTCACCACCATTGACTGCTCGGGTCACCTTCCTGACGTTGCCCATGATCACATCAGGAACATTGCCTTCCCACCAAGCAATGACAACCTGAAGTGCTTCAACAGTGGGACGCCTCAAAACTTCAGGGTCATCAAATACCCTGATGCCTGTAATTTTCTGCAAAGCTTTCAGGTTGTCTCCACCAGTGACCTGAATCAATCCAGATCCTCGATAACGCCAGCCATCACCTTGCAAAATGTTTCCAAGTCGTCCGCTGTACACCTTGTTAGCCAAGGCTTCAGGGTTTTTCAGGTAAGGCAATTCATCTGCCAGACTTTTAAAACGACTTGGCCAAGTCTTCATCAACAAACCCGGTGTCTTGTAATACAAGCTTTCTTCCAGCTTTTTCAGCATTCCGGATTCATGCAGTATTTGTCCCAAAAAGTCATCAATTTCTTCATCGCCTTTGCTGAAAGTATTGTCATCAATAGTTTCAGCAAAGACCGGAGCCCATTGTTTTGCAAAGCTGGGCTCGACTCCGCAGTCAAGCAGCACCAGCGTCCATTGATCTTCAGATCTGATCACGCTCATCGTTCATCTCCCTTAAAAACATGGTCTTTATCAACAGGTGATGCAAAAGAAGTAGCAGAACCTGTTCTACCTCTCACCCATCCTGAGACACCATCCACACTGGCATCCAAGATCTTTCCAAAGCCGTCATCCAGGCGATTGATCAATGTACCGCGAGCAAAACCAGCAATAAAAATAAAGCCAGCTTGAATTGCCAATGGAGGTGGACTTAATGAAGCGCTGTAAATACCAATCAATACAAAGCACAGCAAACCAGTAAACAAAGCTACGCAAGCATCTTTAATAGTTTCTTTTAAAGCGCTTTTAACATCTGCATTTACTTTAAATAAAGATGCTGCAGTTCTTCCTGCACCACCAGTCAGCGCAATCAATGCGGCCACTCCCATAGACATCCAATCAAATGTAAAAACATATTGAGCCAGTGTCATGTTTTTATTGATACTAATAACCTGTGCCGAAACTGACGTAATGGACATAGTCAATAGCACGGACCAATAAATAAATATGCCCGTAAATCTCACGCTAGATCCTTTTTTTGCGCATTTAAAAGTCGTTTTGCTATTTTTTGATGGTTATTAACAGAAGAAGTTAACAACAACATTACAGCAACACACGCCATTACATCGAATATCCAGATGTTAATTAACCATGTTATTCCAACACGAGCAGCAAGCAAAGCCATACAACCAAATGCAAAAGCAGCTCCTAATAAACCTGTTGCTGCAAAACCAAAACAAGCTCTACGTATTTGTTGATCAAAAGGAACAAAAGATAGAAAAATTAATGGCAGCATAAAAGCGCCACATACCGTAAACCAAATAGGTAAAGCTAATTCCATTTGCCCAAATTGAGCTATTTTGCTTGTCCAACTTGCCGAGTAATATAGCATCAACAAAACCGGCTCTAATACTTCACGAATCATTACAAGCAATAAAAAAAGCATTCCCCACCGGTTATCTTCTTCTCTTACTTTGGCTATTTCAGCCAGTTTTTCTTTATCAATTAAATCTTTAACTTGTTTTTCAGACTTGTAACGCAACAACTCTTCAAGATTTTCAGTGTATTTAGAAAACGTAGTAGGCATGGTTAGTTACTTAAGTTATTGAGTTATCAATTTGCATTACAAAAATTAAATAGCCACGGTGCTTACAACTATGTTGTTACCAAGACCTATTGCAAATAGTGTTTTTAACAAACGCATCTCGATTTTTCGAGCATCGTTTATTACTTGCTTGTCCTGGGGTCGAACGCTTTAATAGCGTAATAAGCGGTTTCAAGATTGTTGTAAATCTTGTCAAGCTGCTCTGAGCTGATGTTGTTTTTCACGGGCGTCACTGGCGCAACATTGAGAAGCGGGGCGACAAGAGCGGGCTGTTTGCCCAGCATTGCCTTCCAGTCAATATTCTTGATTGCTGCTGCCAACTCTGGCCGATCAGCTGTTTGGCGTAAAACCTCCTGGACGCGCTCCGCAATTTCTTCATCTTGCGATGCGCCTTTAAAGTCTACGCCCCAACCACCAGGCGACCAGAGGTAAGTGCCGTTTGCAGCCGAGATTGCAAACGTCCAGCCTTCAAGACCAGGAAGGGTATATTTTCTGTCGCTCATGGGGGTGCTCCAGTAGTTGTTAAATTAAAAAATCAGTCGAGATGGGTTTGCCCATCTCCGTTGCGAACAGCAATAGGTAGCGAGCAAGGGTCATAGCTCCAGGGGCGCTCAAAACCCAACATCTCAGCGCAAGCCTCACTGCACATCACCCGGCCAGTTTTTTCAGGAACAAACTTGGCAATGAATCCCAGAATCAATTGCCAGTCGTACAGCATTCCTTGGTGTGTATTGGCCCAGGTAGCAGCCTTTACTGCGTCAAACGTAGATACGTCGTCCAGCGTCCATTTGTCGGGGTTGAGCCATACTCTCTTAAATCTGACCCCACCCATGCGGCCAGCCCTGTAAGGTGACCAAGGTGGAAGCGTGTCAGTAGCCACACTGCTGGCACACCAGTATTGACTGTTGACAGGGTGCGTTGAGCCATCCGGCATCAAATGATCGACACCATCACCCGGTTCAAAAACCATCTCTGTATGGCTGAACCTGCCACCCAAACGGAAACGAATCAAACCATTGGCAATGCCTCTGTAACCATCTTGTGTGCCGTGGTACGAGGCAAGCTTCATACAACAGCTTCCGGTACTGGTGCTGTTGGTTCTACTAAAGCAGGTTTACGCAAATCAGCCAAAGCTATTACAGAAGGAATAGCAGCAGCTATTACAGACGATGCATCATCCCGTTCCTGGATGTCTTTTTCTGTCTCTGTTGCTGGTTGCGTCAGTCGATTCTGAGCAAGCTCCAGATCCATGGCTTTACTCAGTAAAACTGCATCAGCTCTTGCCTGCACAGCCAGCAAAGCAACTTTGTCAGACACTTGTTTGAACAATGCAATGCTGGCATTCTCTTCTGGCGTCAAGGTGTGCATACCCAATAGACGCCCTTGAATAGCTCGACTAATTTCGTTTTCCTTTTGCTCTGAAATCACAGATCGGATTTCAGCGTGCAGTCGGGATTTGATGTCGGCTTCACTCCAGACATCATTGGCCATTAAATTAACAAAGCTGGTCATACGATTTCCTTCCGAACAATAAACTGACACCACGCACCACTACCAGGTGACACTGCAAACTGAACAGTCTCAGCAAAACCATCGAAATTACGAACGTAGTCTTTGGTTGCACCTTCCTGCCTGCTATTGCCAGCGGTCATTACTTCCACTGCGGTAAAGCCGACCGGCAAAGTGAAGCTGGTTTGTCCAATGGCCACTGCTGTGGCTGTGGCCGTAGCGTTGGCGTTCAAGTAATAAATCGTGCCGTTGATGCCGATGATTCTTGTGCCTGCTGGTATGCCTGTACCACTGACGACCATCCCGATGTATGGCACGCCGGATGTCACTGATACTGCTGTCAAGGCGCTGCTGGCGTTGGTTGTCGTTGCTGTAAAACCAATGGCATCCCGGTTCAGCGCAGTAATAGGGCGAGTTGCTTTGGCTGCTGCTTCAGCACGTCGCACCAGTTCTTCCCGCAAGCCGTAGGGTGGCACAGTCACATCGACACCTGGCAAGGTGGTGGCACGAGACGACAGCTTGACACCGTTGGTAGCGGACACCTTGTTGAAAGTGCCTGCACTTGGTGCTGCTGAAGCCGTGCGGATCAGTCCTGTAAAGCTAGACTCGAAGGTTGGCTGTGAAGCCACCCACTTGTCCTGCTGGTCGTCATAGACAAGATCAGAAACAGCAGTTGATGCAGGCAAAGTAATTTGCGCACCGCTCTGGAACATCCTGCGTTCCTGGTCGAACATCCACCATGCTTGCTCTGGCGTTGGGATGGTGACTCCGGTTTTAACCAAAGAAATCGAGCCAGGAAATGGTGCGTCCAGTGCGCGACTGTTACCGATGGTTAATGAAGCTCTGATAGCGACAGTAAGGTCGTAGTCCGACACTGTGTTAACGCGCTGATAGGCTGTAGCTGTGGAGCCGGTTTCTAGTTGTGCGCCCCAAGCCTGCAAGTCTCCAGCCGCACCCGCAGAGCCGTTGACAATCGCTACATTTCCTGCCGCCGAAACACCAGTGAAAACGAGTAAAAACGTCTGCCAGTCTGTGGTGGCGGTAAAGTCAATGCTATAAGCGTCCACTGTGCCGTTGTAATATTTAAGCCTGAACTGTTTTGTTCCCGATGCAACTTTGACTCTGGCTGACAACACATGACTTCCAGCAACTGGCGAAACATTCTGAATTACCTGTGAAGATGCGGAAGCCGAAAAAGTAAACGTGTCCGCTGTTGACGTGCCGTCTGGCGCTGTTGTTGTATTTGCGGTGACAGTAGTGATGATTTTGCCCCAAGCCACATCATCAAACTGCTCAGTCTTCGTCAGCAAGTTGTGCCTAGGTAAACCTGTGTTCATCGTCAGCAAAGGCGCACCATTGGTTGATGCAACCTCTAAACCATTGACATTGATAGCCAGCCTGCCAGAGCTGTAATTCACCGATGTCTTGGCAACGACACCTGTAGCGTAAGAGTCTGTGCTTGTGACTGTGCGGGTTGTTGTGCCGTCAAAAACGGTGGCAATTAACCTGTCACCTTGAATTCCCAGTCTCAATGATGGGCCACTGGCTGCAGATCGCTCTGCAATGGTGGCGTTGTAGCCTGTGTAATCTGTGGCTGTGTTAACGCGCTGATATGTCGTGGCTATGGAGCCCGCTTGCATTTGCGGCTCCCGCAAATACATGCCAGATACGCCATCCCCTGTGTAGCTGGTAAGACCCGTCGCATTGCCAAGCAGCAGCCTGTGACGAAGGCTGGTGCAAGCCGCCGTTACGGCGTAAGTTGCGGTTAGCCTAAATGTCCCATCTAACAGGTCGGTGATGGTGGCGGCACTAATTAGGCCACCACTTGCTGTTATTGTTTTGGTTGTCAGGTCAAAATTCAAGGCACTTACCGTACCAACATCTCCAACGTGAACAATGGCGACTGCTCCCTTTGTCCTTCCTGCGGCCTGTAAGCGCCAAGTGGCTGTACCCGTACCGACTACAGTGGGAATAGTCTGGTCAATAAAGTGCTCTCCCGTTGTTGCGTTTTCGACAATCAAACTGTTAGCGCCAGCAGATGCGGTTACTGCCGCTTTTGCCCACGCAACATCAGTCATGTCCTCAGTTTTCACCAGCAAATTCACCCGCGTAGGCAAGTAATTAACCCAAGCAGACAACCTGAAATCACCTACGCCGTAATCAAGGTCAGCGCTGTAAGGCTCCTGCAGGTAATTCAGTGCGCTCCAGCCGCTAAAAGTCACCAGCTGTGCAGCTGATGCCACGGCTGACTTGACTATGGTTCCGTTGATGTTTGCAGCTGCTGCTTTGTAGCTGCGGTCTGGGCTGGCTTCTTTGACGGTGATGTCATCAACATAAAACGCTGGTGCGCCGTTTGTGATGGCCTCTAATGAATTATTGCCAAGACCAAGAATCCAAGCCGTAGCCTTGGCTGGACGTATAGCAGTAAGCGTGACCCATTGATCTTTTAGAGTTGTGTTAGGTCCGGGCCATGAGCCATCACTGTTGTCAAGTAAGCGCATGACGGCCACACCACCCGTAGGCACATACACACGCATCGTTATTTCAACGGCTGTGTTAGCCGGGATAAATGCATTAGCAGAGTTGATCTGGTGACTTGAACTTACCGCGCTGTTGTTTTGCGCGAGGGCGACAAACCCAGCGCCAGATGGCGAAGCGACACGAGATGCGGCGACATTGGCAAAGCCAAGCGTTCCCATTGCAAAAAGTGCTGTTTCGTTGCTGCCATTCGTTACAAGCTCAGTAGCCGTTAAATTACCCACCACCGTATCAGCCATGTAAGCACGGCGAATGTCGCCAATCATCCAGCCGGTGTTGTGCGTGCTGGCAATACCGGCAATCAGTGAGCGAGTTCTGTCTTGTACGTGCTGCTTAATCAGGTTGATGCCGCCTGCGCCGTACAACGCAATTGTTTTGCCCTGGGTCGGTTGCAACTGGCCAGCCGAGACAGGCAGAAGCGGAGCTGAACCACCGGCAGGTATATTGAAGTAAAAATCGTAGCTGGCAGCAGTTGAAAACGATGCGACGGGAATTTTGCTTGTGCCGTTAAAGATGCCCAGCCTGTTGCCGTCGTTCCAGTTGCGAATCAGTCTCTGGTCAGCCGTGAAACCAATTGTTTGGCATATCACGCTACCCACTAAAGACGTGTCGTTAATCACAGTCCCGTCATGCCTGATAACACTGACACCGCCAGCTGTCGCAACCGCAATTGTCGGCACTGGCAAGCCTGTTACTACGTCGATTGGAGCGTCGGGTAATACTGTTATGGCGACGGCATTTATGGTATTGCTGATAACTCTGTTTGAAGATAAACCAGCAGTAATTCCCGCAGAGACAATCGGCCTTGGAATTAAGCGAAAGCTGCTGTCATTTGCAGATTGCAAAAACCTTCCAATGTCTTTTGCGTGGTCAAAAAAGAAAACACCGCTGGTGCTACCGGCAATAATTTGACCTTGGCTTGCAGTCAAGCTGGTGATTGTTCCTATGCCTGCAATGCCCGTGATTGTCCAGCGCGCAAACATCGGACGCCCAGGCTCGGTCAGGTCATAAATCGTGACGCTGCCATTCTCTGCAACAATCGCAGCCAGGCGTGGAAACTTGGCTTTGTTGCCTCGGAAGACTTCGGTCAATGCCGCGAACGTAGCGCCAAGCCTGTAAAACTTACCGTCTGCACTGGACTGGTAATAACTGTTTGTTTGGGTGCTGTATGGGACGTAGGGTGTGGCTAGGGTGGTGACTTCTTTGACGGATATGTTGTCGAAGTCACTGTATTGGCCGCTTGTTGCGCTAGTCCACACAGATACAAAAGTTGTTGTTGCCGTGGCAACAAAAGAAAAAGACGCGCTTGTTGCAGAAGACGCCGGCGCTGTTGATCCAAGAGCGCCACTCAGGGCACTGTTTCCAACCTGCAAATACCACACCCCACTAGTGCCTGCAATTTGTTCTGCATAAGCCCGGTACACCTTACCAATGACCGTTGTAAAAGATTGCGATGCTTGGCCGTTTAATGCGGCGGTATTAGTAACACGCAGAGTCCCACTTACAATAGACAGCGAGGCGCTATTACCAGCTGCCCACCCCGCCGTACCGTTATCAAACCCGCCATTGCTAACAAGCTCAGGCGATGCGCTGTATGTAGACGGGAGTACGCCGACTTGGTTGGCTTTTACCTGCCCGGCAAAAACAGTCTTGCCGTTAGTTGCCTGCGGGTAGCCAAACATGTCTGCAGCGCCGTCCCATACGCCCACCTCAACAGACATGTTAGCCAAAGCTACGCGGGTAAATGACACACGGAAAGTCCCGCCACCCAGCGCAACAATTGACGGGCTTGTCGGAGAACCTAACGACGCAGAGATAGTGCCAGCAATGAGGTCAGCCTTTACATAAACCACGCCGCCCCCTCCGCCATCACTGGAAGACAGTGAGCCATTGGCTGTTCCTGCCTTAAATACTGCAGAAACACTAACTACTGCCCCGGCTGCAACAGTTGCAACTTTGTGAATGCGCTGTCCACCGGCTGTGCCGTTGTAAGTAAGCATGTCAAGCGTAGTGCTGCCCTCAGCAGTAACCGCAAGGTTTGGCGTTACAGAAATATTTACTTTTGTCCAACTTGCATGGTCTAACTCTTCAGAGTGCGAGATTAAATTATCCCCCCGAGACAACAACTCAGTTGCAAACCCACCCGTCAGCCAAGCACCATTCAAAGGCTCATTGGCCCAGCTTTTGTCATGCATCCGGTCAACCCACGCACCGCCGTCTGAATCCTTGCTGGTGTCGTAAATCGTCATTGCCGTGACAGCAGCGGGCGAGCGGTGCAGTGCTGCGCTGATGGCGCTCAGGTCTTGCTGCAGGACGCTGGATGCGCTAGATGCTGCGGTCTGTGCTGCACTGGATTGACTTGCTGCCGTTGCCAAAGCAGCGTTCATGGCTGCAGTTGTGCTGAAAATAGCCAATGCTTGTGAAGCTGATCCAGCTGCCTGGTTTGCGCTAGTACCAGCAGTGGTAACACTAGTTGCAGCTTGTGTAGCTCTAGTCGCAGCCAAACCTGCTTGCGTTGTGGCGTCAGTAACTCTCTGATCTAGAGTAGCTTTAGATACATTGACAGCAGTGGTTAACGCTGTTGTAGCGGTAACGAGATTGGCAACTTGTAATTCAATAGTCATAAAGATTCCTTTAATTGAAGCCGTGATGCGTCACGACAATGTTTTGGGTTTGAATAAGTGACGTTGCCATCTGGGTAAACTGAAGTGAAAACGTATTTGCACTGGCTAATGCTTCAGCTGCTTTAGTTAAAGCCAGGTTTGCTGAAGTATTTGCTGCGTTCTGTGCTGCCAATGCTCCAGAAGCACTGACACTGGCTTGATTGCGCATGTCCAAAGCCACTGCAGCAGAAGTACTGGCTTGAGAGGCTGATGCACTGGCTTGGTTTCTTGATAGCAACGCTTGAGCAGCATCTGTACTGGCCGTAGCTGCAGCATTGTTAACAATAGACACGTTAGATCCAACCGTCGCACGATCAGCAGCAGTAGCTGTTCGATCCAATCCAGTCTGTGTTCTATCAGCAGCAGTGGCTACACGATCAAGTGCTGTCTGAGCCCGGTCAGCAGCTGTCAAAGATGCTTGAGCCAAAGCTATATTGGCTTGAGCAATACTTTGTGTAGTGTTGGCAGCAGTTTCTGCAGCCTTGGCTAAAGCCACAGTTTCTGAAGCAGCAGCAGCAGTCGCTTTAGTTGTTGCAATGCCTGCTTGGGTCAGTGCTATACCGGCTTGCGTAGTTGCTTCAGCAGCTTTATTTGTAGCTGCAGTGTTACTGGTTCCAGCTGCAGTAGCTGAAGCACTGGCAGCAAGATTAAAAGTATTGGCTGCAACAGCACTGGCAGCAGCAGCAGTTTTAGATGCATCAGATGCAGTTGCACTGATAACTGCTTCAGCTGCCTTGGTAGTTGACGTTGCAGCCTGCGTAGTCGCAATACCCGCCTGAGTTGCAGCAGCAGTAGCTTGAGCTGTAGCGTTTGTAGCACTGGTTCCTGCAGATGTTGCTGCAGTAGACGCAATTCCTGCTTGGGTTGTTGCTGTTGTAGCACTAGCAGTTACTCCTGCTTGGGCTGCAGAAGCAGTCGTTGCACTTGCAGCAGCTGCATTCTTGCTAAGAACAGCAGAATCCATAGCACCTAATGCTATTGATTTGGCTTCGTGAATAGCCAGTATTGCAGCGGTATCGTAGATCGTTGCCGATACTGGACCTTGAACCACAATGTCCTGCAGCCTAACAACTAAACCAGTCAAGCCTACATTTGGAACCAAAAACTGATACTTCAGTCCTGCGCTCGACAAAGGATCGGCAATAGAAACCGTGTACAGCGCATCGTGAGGATACAGAATAACTGTAGCTTTTCCTTCACTGTCAGTCTTTGCTGTAATGAGCCGTGGAACCGCTACACCACTTTCAATAGCATCAAAGTCTGCTCTAGACAGCTGAATATCAAATTCAGCATTGATGATTGGATTACCCGCAGGCGTAACAAAGTGGAAGGCTACTGCTGTAGTGCTCATAAGAACTCCGACTGAGAACAACCAATGTATATTGTTGTTCTTGTTATTTAGGTCGGAAGTTCCTGTTTGAGACAGTCATCCTTTAATTTGGCAATTGTCGCAGACTATTCTTTAATTCAATCCAACTGAATCCTAATTCATTTTCAATTACCAAACAATGGCATTGATTTGTACAACAGTTGTGGCAATAGCTAACTGGTCTTTTAAGTACTGTGCTTTGCCAAAGTTGGCATTCCCAGCTGCCACCATTGCACTGTAAAACGCCTTCCACTGGTCTACCGTAGTCAGTGGCAAGTAGGTGTTGTCTACTGCTTTCCAGGCTCCTGGCCACCCTGCCGGGTACGCCTGGTTTAAAGCGATGTAGCCATTGATAGCATCAATATCACTGCGGCTTAAAGCGTCTGTAGCAATAAACTTGGCTTGATACAAAAAGCCAGTACTGTTAGCTGTTGCCCTGGCTTCATTGATTTCTGTGTTCTTGACTTCTTTCAATTGAGTCAAAGTACGTGGATCTGCCCAAACTTTGGTGTCGTAATTAAACGCAAAAAACTCACCGGGAGAAGTACCCAATTCATAAAGCAAACCGTCAGTGCCGCGATAGTGCTCCCCAAACAAACCAGCACCTTCAGCAATAACACCACCAGGACAACTTTGCAATTCAAGGCAATGATCCTGGCATGTCCCACTCGTAATAATTTTGCCGTTAGGAAAATAACCGTAAAAATGTTTCATTTTTTAATTCCAATTACAAGAAGCCTGCAATTCATGTCACCGACTTCAGTATTAGCAGAAATTCTGAATTTTGTCATACCAGTACAAGTTTGAAAATGAATCATTGATGCAACGGTTGCGCTATTAGGAGACTCTGCAGTTACTAGATCATTGTTGACGTACAAAGAAACTATTTGAGAAGCTCTTAAATTTCCTTGCCTAAAAGTAGCTATGATTGCCACCCTTGCATTAGTACCGACATCCATGTTTAATTCAGCCCAGTATGCACCTGCGGCCCCATTTGGAACAGTAATTGCATCGTTGGCAATTTTTAATGTACTGACCTCAAGATCACCAATCTGTGCAGTTCCAATTGCGGCATTGCCTATATAAGCTTTACCAATAGCTGCACCTTCCATGAATGTGCCAATATTGTCTACACTTAGTTTAGACAATCTATTAACAAAATCACCGGTTTGCATGATTTCGTTATTGCCAAAACTAACAGTCTCACCAATCTTTGCGAAGTTAAGCGTAGCTAACGACCCTTGACCAGCTACATTTTTAGCAGTATTTTGGGCTGTAATATCTCCTGATCCATCAGTCCATTGAGACAGTACTGTTTGTGCTTCTAAAGCATAACCAAAGTACCACATAGATGTAAAAAGATAAGGACTAGACAACCCAGAATAGTTGGACCTTATAAATACAGAAGCAGTTGCTGCATTAGGAGGTGCAATAACAAAAAGCCCTATTCTTGCCCAATTAGATAATGGACCTCCTGCAGCGTATTCACCTAAAACAGCTCCAGTTGTTTCACTTATGTAATTGCTATTGCCGTCATACCAAACAACTCCCATTGCTGCAGTACAACGGTGTGTGCTTGCATAGGCACTAATTTCATATTTTTTGCCAACAATAACTGGATAACGAATACTTCCGTTATTTAAATTACAGTACGTTCCGTTAGCAGGCGTTCCTGGAAATGTTAAATAAACTCCACCTTGTCCTGCTGGACGCCAGGGATCAAAACTTGGTGCCACAGGAGAAGGCGCAAGACCTGTACTGTTGTTACCTACAGAGAATCCAGCTGATGAACCAGGAGCAGGACCAGAATTGGAAATAAAATTTCCAGAGGTCATACCCACATCAAGATTAAAAGAATTAGCGCCTACTGTGGCATTGTTATCTGGTTTACCTGTTCCCCCAACATGCGCCCATACATTGACGCTGGCAGCTGAAATACCATTTACAGTCCCAATAACATTTCCACTAAATGCAACAGTGCTGCTAGGCAAGTACGGATTTTCTCCTGTTAAAGAAGGCTGAACCAACGTACTAACAATAATACCTGTAGCAGCAATATCTTTATCTACATTTCGATATGCTAGTACACCAAATGTGTAACTCTGATTAGGAACCACACCAAACAAAATAAATGCCCGTTTTGATGCAGGCATTTCATACAAAGTTTCGCTGGTTGGGTTAACACCAAACGTATAAGGATCAGGATTAGAACTGGCTCTTATAAATATTTGAAAACCATCAATGTCACCTTCATCGCCAGACCAAACCCATTCAAAACTTATGTCAGCGCTTCCATTGGTTCGTATAGAGTGATCCAAGGCGCTGTTATCAACGGTAATAGTAGGTGCAGTAATAGCAGTAGCATTACGATCATTACTTGAATTAAAGTTGGTTATTGCGCTTGTCACAGAAGATACTGCAACGCCATTAATCAATGTTCCTGATGGAGCACCGACCGTTCCTGCAATAACCCAATTACCTGCAATCTTTTGATATAAAGCAAAAGAATCTGTGCCGTAATAAAAATCACCATTAGCACCAACTGGGCGGTTAGCTAATAAACCAGTCGCTGTGATATTGCGAGTAGCATTGTTTGCTGGAATATTAGTTCCGGTAATACGGCTCCAATCCAAATCAGTACCTGAACCAAATATAGCAGTACCTGCTGCGTCACGAATAACTAAACCATTAGTGTCAATGTAGTTGGCTTTAACTTGTCCATTTTCAACAATGAAGGTTCCCGCTTCATCTGTTAGTTTAGAAAACGTCAGTTTGTTAATAACAGCCTGATCAATAAAAGTCTCAGTACCAACAATAATAAATGGTTTACGTTTGTTAGCTGCTGTTCTACCGACCCAAAAAGTATCTACATCAAATCCAGCTTCTACTGTTGTTGAATCATTAAATATACCGAAGCCACCAACTAAACCATTAACGGTTACTTTAGCTGTGTATAAAGCACCGAGACTGGTAACTTTGCCATTAGTAGTAGCTAATGGACTTATCCATGCATTAGCAGATACAGTTACTGCAGCTATATCCCCACCTAATGTGGCCGATACTAAATTAATCTGTTCAGCCAATGCTTGATTAGCAGAAACCCTGGATGAAATCTCAGTGGTAATAAACGTATTGGCTTGCGCTACACCATTTTGAACACTGATCAATGCTTGAGCAAACGAAGTATTACCACTTTGTCTATCAAAAATCTCATTGTTGAGATTGGTATTGACTGTACTTATTCCATCCAGTGTTGTCTTTAAAGACACAGCCAATAGCCCTTGGTCTATTTTGCCAGTCAACTCTTCAATTAAATCCTGAATCAATGGCCTAGCTGTAGCAGATGCTGGCCCAATCAATTCTCCTGTTGTTCCATTAATAGAAACAATTTTGATCCAGTAAAAGTACAGCTGACCTACATTGACTTTGTCATAAAAGAAGTTGCCTGCAACAACAGCTCTACCAACTGCAGTAACAAAGTTTGAATTTGTTCCCCTGTACAACAAGACATGAGCTACTGCATGTGAGTTGATTTGAGGATATGTCCATGTGACATCTATGCCACCAAAAGCTGGAGTGGCACTCAGTATGACGTTGTTATCCGGATCTCCCGGTAGAGGTCCGCCCCATCCCCCAGTTCCACAGACATTAACCATTGAACATCCCTTTAAAGATTACCTCCGGTAATTGCTACGCTTTTATAGCAACTATTCCCCTCAATTTAATTGAAAGAAACAATTGAAAGCAATTTACGAAAATCATTATCTCACCGACAGAGATGTAGCCAACTATGCAAGACAGTCCTTTGCAACATTAGCAGACCAATTCACTGAAGCCAAAAACAATCAATTGATTAAGTTTTTAGCTAGGGGAATGTCCAGTGGAGATTGGGAAAAGCTCATTGCCAAAATTGGTGACGAGCGTGGAGACATGAGTACTCAGCAAGCCAAAGAACTTGCAGTGTATTTGCGCTCTATTCCAGAACATTGGGTTCCCTTTGGTCACCCACACATCACATTGCGCATGTCAGCGCCTGTACCTATCAGAGTCCAGTGCTTTAAACACAAGGTAGGTTTTGTTGAGTCTGAAGAATCCAGACGCTACATCAGCAGCACACCAACTCTCTACATACCCGACGCCTTCCGCTCCGCTGCGGCGTCGGTTAAGCAAGGTAGTGGAGATGCACACCTGTCTTCAGCGTATTGGAGTACACGCTACTACCGCACTGCAATGGAATGCATTGATCTTTACGAAAAAATGATTAAAGAAGGGATATGTGCAGAACAAGCCCGCTTTATTCTTCCCCAAGGCTGTGAAGTCAATTGGGTCTGGACTGGATCACTGTACGCTTTTGCCAACTTCTTCAAACTGAGAACTGATCCGCATTCCCAAATGGAAATTCAGGAACTGGCCAAGTCAATTGGCGAGATCATTGAACCTTTATTCCCTGTTTCTTGGTCAGCACTGACAAACGGCAATTACTAATCCAATTAATCCAATACACTCTCAATCCCGCAGTCAATCAATAGAAACAATTCAGTCAAAATTGTTTTCTATTGCGTAAAACAACCAACCACCTGCATAGCCAATACTCCCGGTATTCCTGGGGACTATTGGCTTTTTTACATTCAGGAATGACAAAGGCAATTCAAAGCATGGGATCAACTACCAAACATCTTCCAACACCACTACAGGAGTACGTTCACAAAAGTCGCTATGCGCGATGGCTTGGATCTGAAAAACGAAGAGAAAACTGGGACGAGACTGTTTCACGCTATGTGAATTACTTTGACAAGAAATTTCCTAACTATCCTGCAAAAGAAATTCACCTGGCCATTCTCAAGCTAGATGCCATGCCTTCCATGCGAGCATTGATGACTGCAGGGGAAGCACTGGAACGTGATCCCATGGCAGGCTACAACTGCGCATTCGTTGCCATTGACCATGTCAGGGCATTCGATGAAATTCTGTACATCCTGATGTGCGGTACTGGCATGGGCTTTAGCGTTGAACGCCAGTTCATCAGCAACCTCCCTATCGTTGGCGCCCGTGTCATCACAGAAGAAGATGGAAATCACCGGGTAGAAACCGCAGACAAACTGGTTCCCATTGACTACACCATTGTTGTCAAAGACTCCAAAGGCGGCTGGGCAACAGCATTTCGTGAGTTGCTTTCCCATCTTTATGCTGGTGTCATCCCTACCTGGGATACCAGCAAAGTTCGTGCTGCAGGTGAAAAGCTCAAAGTATTTGGTGGTAGAGCCAGTGGCCCCCAGCCATTGGTTGACCTCTTCAACTTTGCAGTCAACACCTTTAAAGGTGCTGCAGGACGCAAGCTCACCAGCATTGAGTGTCATGACCTGGTGTGCAAGATTGCCGACATCGTGGTGGTAGGCGGTGTCAGGCGTAGCGCTTTGATTTCCCTGTCCAACCTCAGTGACGACAGAATGCGCGGAGCCAAGAACGGTCAGTGGTGGGCAACCGAGCCACAACGCGCATTGGCTAACAACTCAGCAGCCTATACAGAACGCCCTTCCATGGAACTGTTCATGAAAGAGTGGCTGTCTCTGATTGAATCCAAATCAGGTGAGCGCGGTATCTTTAACCGTCAGGCTGCTATCAATAAAGCCATTGAAAGTGGACGCCGTGACCACACTCAAATTGTTGGCATGAACCCATGTGCCGAAATTACCTTGCGTAGCAAGGGAGTCTGCAATTTGACAGAAGCCGTGGTCAGAGCAGGCGACACACTGGATCAGCTTAAAGAAAAAATACGCATCGCCGTCATCATGGGAACTTACCAATCTTTGTTGACAGATTTCCGCTACGTTCGTCCAGCCTGGAAGAACAACCAAGTTGAAGAACGACTGCTTGGCGTATCTCTTACTGGAATTATGGACCATGAAATCCTAAGCCAAACCAGTGAGGAAGCAGCTTCATGGCTTCGTGAAATGAAACTGTTTGCTATTGGCGTCAACAAAGAATGGTCAACCATATTGGGTATCAACCAGTCAGTAGCCATTACCACTGTCAAACCAAGTGGCACAGTCAGCCAGCTGGTAGACAGCGCCAGCGGTAAGCATGAGCGTTACGCGGATTACTACATTCGCACGGTACGGGCTGACAAAAAAGACCCACTGGCTCAACTCATGCGCAAGCAAGGGTTTCCAGTAGAAGACTGTGTCATCAAGCCGGACAGTACAGACATTTTTAGTTTCCCTGTGAAGGCCCCTAAAAGTTCTGTATTCCGTAATGACCGAACTGCTTTAGAGCAGCTGGAGCATTACCTCATGTTCCAGACTCATTGGACTGAGCACAACGTATCTATCACGGTTTATGTCCGTGACCATGAGTGGATGGGTGTAGGTGATTGGGTTTACCGCAACTTCGACAAGATTGCTGGCGTCAGTTTCCTGCCGCATAGCGATCATTCCTACAGGCAAGCCCCTTACCAGGAATGCACCAAGGAAGTCTACGAAACAGCAGTTGCTGCCATGCCTGAATTCAACTGGCTTGAGTTGGCTGAGTTTGAACAAGACGACAGCACAGTAAACACCAAGGAATTGGCTTGTTCAAGCGGGGTTTGCGAAATCTTGTAACGCAACAGAGAGGCTCCTGCCGGAGCTTCTCTGGTTCCGCAACATAAAAGAAAGTACACGCCTTATGAGAATTTGCAAGTCGATTGGATGTAGCTCTGCTGTATCTCTGTCAGATAGCTCTACTGATTTCTGCACAGTTTGTGCCACGTCAGTTCCTCCCCAACTTTCGATCTTTGAAGACGAATTAGATTCAGAAAACATTGAAATTCGTTCTGATGAATCACTGTCTAAAAAGTACCCTAAGTACTACAAACCAGTCAATGACCAAACAGAGATAGACGTTTACGCCGTTCATCACATGTTTCAGATCCAAGACCCCTCTGGCTGCATTCAACATGCCAGCAAAAAACTACTTCTATCTGGTGTTCGTACCGGTGGCAAGTCTGCTTACAAAGACATCAAGGAAGCGCGGGATACCTTAACCCGCTGGCTTCAACTCAACCAAAACCAGTAGTCCTTCAAGCGCATTCCTGCGCCGTTGTGACTAACAACAAAGGTAACCATGCAACGCTACATCAACACGTCAGAAGTACCACTGGCACTTGCGGTATTTCTGGCAAGTGATCATTACGACTACAACCCAGATCCATTCACCATCAGCGCTACCACGCTTATCAAACCAGTACGGCAAATCATTCTGCCAACTCGCATTCCTATGGATGCAGCCATGCCTTCATTGCCTGAAATGATGAGCAACCGTTTAGGTTCTGCTGTTCATGATGGTATTGAAAAAGCTTGGCTTAACAACCATCGGTCAGCCATGCAATCGCTGGGTTATCCCCAGAAAGTCATTGACCGTGTGGTAATTAATCCCACTAAAGCAGAACTGACCAGTGACTGTATTCCCATCTACCTTGAACAGCGTCTAAAAAAGACAGTTGGCAAATGGACAGTCACTGGCAAGTTTGACTTTGTAGCTGAAGGCATGGTTCAAGACTTTAAGACTGCCTCAGTCTGGTCTTACATGAACCAGGTCAATGCACAAAAGCAAATCATGCAAGGCAGTATTTACCGCTGGCTTGATCCGGAACTGATCACTGAAGGTGAGATGCACATTCATCACATCTTCATGGACTGGAAAGCCGGGATGGTCAAGACCGATCCTAAGTATCCAAGCCAGCGCTTTAAAAAGCAAAGCTTTCCGCTTATGTCCGTGAGCGAAACCGATCACTTCATTCGGCGCAAGCTGGAAGCAATTGAGCTGTACTGGGACACACCCGAGGATGAAATTCCTGAGTGTGACTCTGAAGACTTGTGGCGCAGCGAGCCAGTGTTCAAGTACTACAAAAACAAAGACAGCACCAAACGCAGTACCAAAAACTTTGACAACTTGCATGACGCCAGACTTCGACTTGTCGAAGACGGAAGCGTTGGCATGGTGAAAGAAGTTCCAGGTCAGGTCACTGCCTGCAAGTACTGCCCGTCTTTTTCTATCTGCAGCCAGAAAGACTCACTCATCCAGAGTGGCGATCTGATTATGGAATAACCAAAGAATCCTATGAAATCTTTTGACGCTATGAACTACCACCCTACCAGTGAAAAGCTGGTAGGCATTCTTCAGGACAAGATCCAGTCCAGTGACTCCAGCTACTTCCGTATTCTGGTGGGCTACTACATGTCTCTGGCCGCAGCACAGATGCGTTGCACCATTGCTTATCCAGGCAGTGGTGACGTACCTGTCAACATGTACGCCTTGGCTTTAGCACCCTCTGGCTACGGCAAAACCATGTCCACTAACCTGATGGAAGGCAGTGTTCTGGGCTTGTTTCGTAGCCGCTTTATGGATGAAACATTTGCTATCCAGGCGGAACAAAACCTGCCCAAGCTGTCTATCAAACGGGCAAGCCGTAAAAGCACAGATCCGGATGAAGAACTGGTTCGTGTCGAAAAAGAATTCAAGGGTTCTGGTCCCATGCTGTTTTCATTTGACTCAGCCACTGGTCCAGCAGTCAAACAGTTGCGTCACAAACTTCTCATGGCCAATGCAGGTTCACTGAACCTCATCATTGATGAGTTCGGTACAAACCTGGCTTCCAATAAAGAAGCACTTGAGTTGTTTATTGAGTTGTATGACCAGGGCATGATCAAAACCAAACTGATCAAGGAATCAACCGACAACAAACGCAGTGAGGAAATCATCGGCAAGACACCAGCAAACTTGTTGATGTTCGGTGTTCCCAGTGCTCTGCTGGATGGTGCTCGTAACGAGGATGACTTCAGAACATTACTCAATACAGGCTATGCACGGCGATGCTTCTTTGCATTCGTCAAGCCAGGTGCAAAACGCAGATCTCGCACAGCTGAGCAAATGCACGAAGACCGTACCAGCGTAGCCAATGAGACTGACATTGCTGAGCTGGCTGAGCGTCTGGAAAACCTGTCTGACATCATCAACTGCAACAAGAGTTTGATCATGAGCAAGGAAACTTGCATCTATGTCAATGAGTATCAGATTGACTGCATGGCTCGTGCTGAAAAGCTCAAGGACAACCAGGAGCTCCTGAAAAAAGAAATGGAGAACAGGTTCTTCAAGGTAGTCAAACTGGCTGGCGCTTACGCATTTTTTGATGACGCTCCAGAAATCACCACAGACTATATCGACTATGCCATTCGGCTGGCCGAAGACTCTGGCACTGCATTTCGTGAAATGCTGAATCAGGAGAAATCCTGGATGAAGCTGGCTAAATACATTGCAGCTGAAGGCGATGAGATCACACAAGCTGACTTGGCTGAAGAGCTTCCTTTCTACAAAGGCGGTACTTCAAACAAGAACGAGATGATGGCACAGGCTATTGCCTGGGGTTACAAAAACAACATCATCATTAAGAAAACATTCAGCGATGGTATCGAGTTCTTGCGTGGCGAAACCCTGTCTCAAACAGATCTGAACAAGATGACTTTGGCTTACAGCACAGACATCACCACAGACTATGCCAATGAAGTTGCTCCGTTTGACAAACTGCACATGCTGACTCAACAGTCAGGATTGCACTGGGTAGTTCACCATCTCAATGGTGGCTACCGTAACGAAGAGAACTGCATTGCTGGCTTCAATCTGGTAGTGATCGACGTAGATGGCGGCGTCAACATGTCAACAGCCAAACTGTTGCTCAAGAATTACAAGTTCTTGATGTACACCACCAAGCGTCACACAGAAGCAGAAAACCGCTTTCGCATTGTGCTACCTATCAACTTCAGGTTGGAGATGGATGCCAAGGACTACAAAGAGTTCATGACCAACATCTACGAATGGTTGCCCTTCCAGGTAGACACCGCTACCAATCAGCGTGCTCGCAAATGGCTGTCTCATGATGGCCAGTACGAATACAACGACGGTGAAATCCTTGACGTTCTGCCCTTCATTCCAAAAACCAGCAAGAACGAAGAGCGCAAAAAGCTGTTGAACAGCCAGCAATCCATGGACAACCTGGAGCGTTGGGTAATCAACAACATTGGGGATGGCAACCGCAACAACATGCTGCTGCGCTTCTCAATGATTTTGCTAGATGCTGGTTTTGGCTTTGAAGGTATCCGTTCCCAAGTCATTGCACTTAACGAAAAAATACCAGACAAGCTGGAAGAGTCAGAAATCATGGGAACCGTAATGGTCACCGTGATGAAAGCACTCGCCAAACGACCCTGAGTAGACAAGTGCCATCCGGCACTTCTTTGAAATCAATAAGGAAACCAAGTGTCTCAATCCTATAACGACCATCTGATATTGCTAGGTGGCAAATCTGCTACCGGTAAATCGGCCTCACTCATGGGGCTGAAAAATCCAGAAGGTGTTCTGTACCTGAACTGTGAAGCAGGCAAGCGATTGCCCTTCAAAACCAAGTTCATTCAGAAAACCGTAACTGACCCGCTGCAGATCAATGAAGCGTTCACCTGGGCAGAAGATCAGCCAAACATCCACACCATCGTGGTGGACAGTCTGACCTACCTGCTCGACATGTACGAGTCGATCTATGTCTACAACAACCCCAATGGCCAGAAAGCCTGGGGAGACTTCTTTCAGTACTTCAAAGCACTGATGCAGCAGTACGTTGCAGGCTCTACCAAGCGGGTGATATTCACCGCGCACACCGCAGATTCTCTAAACGAATCTGAAATGTTGATGGAAACAAAGATACCCGTTAAGGGCTCTTTGAAAAACAACGGCATAGAGAGTTACTTCAGCGTAGTCATTGCTTCTAAAAAAGTTGCATTGAAAGCGTTGGCTAACTACAGCTCTGCACTGTTGACCATCACTCCAGAGGAAGAAGCACTTGGATTCAAGTACGTCTTCCAAACCAAGATCACAAAGGAAACGGTAAGTGAGCGTTTACGTGGTCCCGTAGGCTTGTTTGAGACAAAGGAAACCTTTATCGACAACAACATTCAACTGGTCTTAGACCGCCTTCATGAGTATTACGCTGAGTAATCGTCCCGGTACATCCATTTTTAATTGAAAGAAAAAACACACATGTCATTGCTTAACAACCTCAAATCCGACGACACCATTGCCAATGAAAAAGACAGCGTTGGCAACAGCGTTCTTGAATCCGGTTTGTACAACGCCACGGTAGCCCTGGCTTACGTCACTCAGTCAACTGGTGGCGCTACTGGTTTGGTGCTTCATGCCAAGACTGAATCAGGTCCAGAAATTCGCCAGACTCTCTGGATGACTTCAGGCACTGCCAAAGGTGGCAAAAACTACTACGAGAAAGACGGCGTCAAAAACTATCTTCCAGGTTTCTTGCTGGCCAATTCATTGGCATTGCTGGCTGGTGGCGCTGAGATCAGTGACATGGCCACTGAAACCAAAGTAGTCAAGCTCTACAACAAAGACGCCAAAGCAGAAGTTCCAACCAAAGTTGAAATGCTGGTTGATTTGATTGGCAAAGAAATCACCATTGGTTTGATCAAACAAACTGTGGACAAGACGAAGAAGAACGATGTCACCAACATTTACGAGCCAACAGGTGAAACCCGTGACGAAAACGAAGTGGACAAGTTCTTCCGTGCATCAGACAAGATGACCACAGCAGAAATCCGTGCAGAAGCTACTGACGCATCGTTCTATGCAACGTGGGAAAAAAAGCACGCAGGCACAGTGCGTAACAAAGCCAGCAAGACTGCAGGAACTGCAGGCGCTCCACGAGCTGGTGGTTCTGTAGGTGCAGCAGCTACTGCCAAACCAAAGACCAGCCTGTTCGCTTAATCATTTGATTTTTGTAGTACGTACCAAAGCCCCAGCAATGGGGCTTTTTTTCTTTACTTACCAAGGAATCAAATGAACCACATCAACTCCCCAGCTACCGACGACAGTGCCGTCGAGCGTGAGATTCAAACCAAAGGCAAAACCGCTCCCCGCGTGACACCAGCAGACCTGCAAGCAAACATTGACTATGCGGTGTACTTCACCGCTGCTGATGGTTGCGTCGGCTGTGGCATGACAGCCGAGCAGACGTTATGCCCTCCGTCGCTAACGTTACTAACTTTCTGCGTCTTAGTTCTGCGCAACGGCTTTACCGTTATCGGTGAGTCAGCCTGCGCCAGCCCTGAGAACTTCGACGCCGAGATTGGCAAAAAGATCGCTCGCCAAAACGCCGAGCAAAAGATCTGGCCGCTGATGGGCTATGCACTAAAACAGCAACTTCATGTTGCTAAAAATGGGCAACCACAATGAGCAGCGCTACCGCAATCAAACCAACAAACTCACCACATCTTGATGTAGACAACATCACTGATCTCAATGATTTTGTGCTTCTGCTGACAAAGTGGCACACCGCCAAAGTAGAAGTTCTGGAGCACATGCTAAAAATCCCTGAAGGAACTGAAGCATCGCTCAGCGAATCAGTGTCAGTCGTTCTCACAGGCGATGCTTACATTGCTTACCAGATTGGCTTGAGCACTGCGCTAAGTGAATTGGGCATCTTGCCCTTTGTCTACGAACTTGAATCGGACGATAAAGCCACACCACCAACGGCTGTCGATGAATCCGTCAAACAATAAGTTCAAGTTTGTAGGTTGTGATCCCAGTCTTCGGAACTGGGGTCTGGCAGTAAGCACGTATGACATGGAAACCAGGCTACTAACTATTGATGAACTGACCACGATCTGCCCTGTTCTACCTACGGGTAAACAGACCAGGCAGAACAGTCTCGATATTGCGTCTGCTTTTCAGCTCTACAAAGGTGCAGCTGCCGTTACTGAGGGCGCTCATGCAGTATTCATTGAAGTACCTCACGGATCTCAATCCGCTAGAGCAATGGCTTCATACGGAATCTGTGTGGGCGTCCTTGGCGCACTGAGAGCTCAAGGCATTCCCTTCTTTGAAGTGACTGCTGCAGAAGTAAAGCTTGCTGGTTATGGTCAAAAGACTGCAACCAAAGAGCAAATGATTGGGTGGGCTGTTAATCGACATCCGGAAGCCAATTGGCCCACCTATAGGCAAAAGGGAGTTGACATGATTAGTGAAGCGAAAGCTGAACATCAAGCCGACGCCATTGCTGCCATTTATGCAGGCATTGCCTGCAATTCGTTTCAACAGATGTTGCCATTTTTGGTGGCAAAAAAGTAAAGGTTACCTATGCAAATTCAGCTGAAACAAGCCGAAATCCATATCGCTATCAAACAGTACATTGCATCACAAGGTATCAACCTTGCAGGCAAGACGGTAGTGATTGCTTTCACGGCTGGCCGTAAGGAATCAGGACTGACTGCCGATGTCAGTATTGAAGACCACGACATTCCAGGCTATACAGATGGGGATGACACTTCAGAGCAAAAAACTCCTTTGCTCAAAGTAGTGGAGTCAATTGTTAAAATTGAAGCCACTGAATACCCATCAGTTGTGGGCATCGAAGCTGCAGACACTGCAGCTGAAGATACCGCAGTTAAAGCCAAAGTTAGTCTCTTTAGCTAATCAGACAAACACATGAAAGTACTTAAGGTCATTGGCTATTTAATAGCCGCGATCATGGTACTCACTGTGTTGGTTACTGGTGGTTTGTTTATCGTAGCCCTTGCCATTGCGGGGGGGCTCATCCTCTCCCTGATTACAACTGTGATATTCACTGCTTCCAGTATCAGAGCCTACTTTGAAAATTAGGTTCTGTAGAAGCACAGAGACTGCTTTACCGCTGACAGCCAGGAAAGACTGGCACTATCAAGTATGACGACTGCTTTTGGGAGATCCCGAGAGAGCGCACAGTCGTCATTCTTAATAGTGAGTTACAGAGTTGCTTACTTCACCAGCTTCAATGCACTGTTGACCGTCAACAGATCATCCAGACTGGTAAAAAATTTAAACGCTCCTTCTTGCAAAGGGTTGTTACCAATTCTTCCCCACATTGAACTCTCTAGAACGATGGGTCCGAGGTTCATAAAATGATCCATAGCCAACATGCTCAACACTCTGGCTGGATGTTCCTTCATTAACTTGGCCAGTACCTTCTGAATCCTGACAAAGTACTTCACAAACATTGTGATGCCCATGTCATCTGTGTACTGAAGGAAACGGTGCATAGGAATGTCATAGTTCACAAAAGCATCACTGGCTTCCTGTATGGCATCTGCTTCAGTTAATGGATCTGTCTTGCTGATCAAGTGCTGAAACAGTGTGTAGCGTGCAACAAAGTCTGACTGCTGAGTAACAAACGACAAAGTTTGATAGATCTTAGTGTCGTGAGCCATGTAAATGTTTTTAGCAATGCTCACCACTTTAGGATTTAGCTTGCTGGCATAGGTATCAAAGCGCCGAGTCATCTCGCTTTTGTAAGAGTAGTCGTCTTCGTTTGCTGCCAGATCTTCTACGATGGTTGGCATCATGCCAGCATCAATCATTTTCTTGACTGGATTGCGCTCTAGCGCATCTTCCAGGCGAATGATTTGACGCTCGATGGCAACGTCCTTGCCTTGGGTGTATTTCATGTTTACCAGCCGCTTCAACTGCGCCAGCTCTGTACTGTCACGCTTGTATGCCGATGCTCCCTTGAAAGCAACCAAGTGATGTTTGATAGCTGTCATCAAAGGCACACCGTTCAAAGCCAACAAAGTAATGTTGGAAAAGATATTGCCCAGCATCACAACTCCGGTCTTCACTACCAGTATGTCTTTGGCTTCTGACACCAGTGCCTGCCATGCCCGCTCACCACGGGTGACTGCTACAGCAGCACGCTTGGCAAAAGCAATGGCTTCATCCTTGTCTCTGCCCTCAATGATCTTGCCGTATTGACCTACTGACCATTCCATCACACCGACAAACAAATTCTCCAGTGCTCTGCGCTGGTCTGGTGACTTGTCAAACATGTCAGCCAGTGACAGCTTACGATAGCCAAACACAATGTCCAACGTGTCGCTGCGAACCTGCATACCGTCATAGCCCCAAATTCTTTTGGCATCTTCTTTGCTGGCTTCAGGAAGCATCTTCCAGATTTCACGCAATTGAGGATCTGTGCTCTTGGGTCCAACCAGCATATAGCCTTGAGAATTCTTAGCGTAGTCCAGGTCGTACTGCTCTTTCAAAGCTGTAAACGCTACAGCGTTGGTTTCCTGTGAAGTCTGCTTGTCAAAGATCGAACCACCCATAGTTCCCATCACATGGTCAAACGAATTGTCTCTGCGAAGCAGTGCATCTTTGGTGCTGTGCTGCATCAGGTAACGCCACTTTGCTGTGTTACCAGTTTCTGAAAGAACAGGCGACATGTAAGTAGCCTTGACTTTGGACAGATCACGCCGAGGTCCAGGCACAAACAACCTGGCAATGTCAGCTTGCCGCTGTTGCGCTATAGCTGCATTGACTGCTGCATTGTCAACACCGTTTAAGGTGTTTGAATTGGTGAAGCCATTGTTCTTTTCCTTGCCCTTGGCATTCATGGAAGTGAACGAAGCAACACCTGTGATCCTGGAACTCAAGCCACCATCTTTGAGCACATAAATATGCTTTGTATCCCGGTTTGGATCTGCAGGATCAAGCACTACCCGCTCATGCCGAACATACCCTTGCTCCAGCAAAGACTGTCCATCAGCCATGTTAGCTGTGGTAATCGCTACGTGCGGATCATAGATCTCAGGTGTGTAGCCGTGCATCATGAGCTCAGGCCGACCACCAAACAAACGATTCAGCGATTCTTGCTCCAGCTGCTTGTGCAGCTTTAGCACAAACTCAATACCGTTTGTTCCATCTGTGCGAAGGATCTCTAAGCTCAACACCTTCTGTGCATTGTCCAGTGCCACACTGTCTGCGTACTGAATAGCGTAAAGCGCAATCAATGGCTCCAGTACTGCTTTCACTTGCGCTGCCTGCGCTTCTGTGATTTGTGCCTGGAACGGAGTACCGTAAAGCTTGGCGATGTTGTGAGCATTCATCAATTGAAACGAATCGGACACCTTGCCAGTTGCTCGCTCATGCGCTAACACGTTGGCTTGTTCAATAAAGTATGGCTTGAACTTGGCCAATCCCTTGATGTCCAGCTTGGTTTCAAAGTCAGCAATTGCTTTGTTTCGTACTGTGTTGTCTGTCAGTATTTCCTGCAGCTCATTCATGCTGAAATGTGCTACCAACTGGTGTGCTCCTGTACTCAGGAAAACACCTGTAATAGCACTGCGCATGTCTTTGCTCAAGTCCTTGCCTTTGTTGGCAAAGATCTCCAGCACATCTTTACCAATTTGGGTAATGATTTTCTTGCGCTCACCTTCACGTTTCTTGGTGGCTCGCAACAGTTCCTGAAACTTAACCAGCGATCCTTTGAATTCACCCACCAGCGAAGCAATCACTCCCTGCTGTTCAGCGAAAGCAGAGTTCCGCATTTCCTGCATCTTGCCAATCAGCTCATCTACTTGATCATTGGCAGCTATCCGAATCAAGCCACCTGCTGCACGAACAAAAGTGTTGCCGTTGTTGCGAACAAAGTTGGAGTTTCCAATGTCAGAAGCTTTCTGCCTGACAGCATCAGCTGCTTTTTTAACACCCGCTTCAATCGGCTCAATGAAATTGTTCTGTGCCGGGTGAGCCAGCTTGTAACGCTTCTTGGCTTCAATATCTACCAGCTGTGAAACCAGAAGGTTCAGCTTCTCATCAGCTTGTTGACCTTTGTAAGTCTTGGTCACTTTGCTTTGGAAGAAAGCCAGTACGTTTTCAAAGATGATCTGCAAACGCTCAGTGAACGTCTTGGCATTGATTGCTTTACGGGAATTGTTTTCTGTTGCCACTTTCAGCAAGTTATTGACTTCGCTGTGTGCCAGTCCCAATGCAGCAAACCGAGCCAAATAGTCTGACTTGTTGTTACCAACCCGGTCCAGTTTGAACAGAAAATCGTACTTGTTCTGCGCTACATCCCTTTCGTTCTGTGTCGCTGTTGTCCAGTCACCCTTGTGGAAATCTTTGACTTTCATGCGCTCGTAGGTTTCTGTGTACAACTCCGACAGCTCTTTATAAGACAGCTTGGTTTGTGAGTCGTTGCCGTCTAATCCCGCCTTGATAGTGGTTTCCACTTGCTCAATGGCAAACGCTTCCTGCTGACTGGTCACAAAACCAGAAGCCAAAGTCTCAGAAGCAAATGGCGCTACACCTGTGTTCAAAGCTTTCAACCAAGTATCCGTTGGCGATAACGCCTGGTCTTTCATCAAAGCAGCTTTGAATGCGCCAAAAGGTCCATGGATGCTTTGCACAATACCAGCCAGCAGGCTTCTCAGCTGTATATCGAACGCTGGTGCAGTTGTGCCATCAGCCAGTGCCTCATGGATGTCCAGCGTGTTGTAAGTGTTTACATTGCCCATAGGGCTGGCCATGTTCAAATTAATGGCAGAGGTTTCACTGGCTTTTTCTGCTTTGCTTTCACTGGCCATGCTCATGAGAACGGTCACGTTGCCTACTAATACGCCCAGTCCCTGTGCATCCACAGCTTCTTTGAATCCAAGCATCTTGGTGATGTTGGCAATAAATGTCTGCAGCAGCGTAGCAATGTTGCCCAACGTCTTAGACTTCATCGACAGCTGGGACAGCACTTCAATCTGGAAGTCCCGGTTGGTCATTCCATAAGCAATCAGCTCATCAATGTTCTTGGTGGCTTCTGCATACTTGGTGCTCAAGCCATTTTGCTTAACGTACTTTTGAGCCAAGCTCAGCAACTCGTTAAGCTCATTGATGTAAGGCATTGACGCCGCATCCTGGTTGTTAATCTGCCGGGTCAGTGCAGCGTGAACCAATTCATGAAGCAGCATTTCAGGTGTCAAGCCAGAGCTCTTAAACTCTGGACTCATTACGTAGATTTCTTCCTGCTTGCCTGACAGACTGAACCAACCTCTTACGTTCTGGACTACACCACCGATAGGCATGGTTGCTGCAGTGTCTGCTGTGATGTACCTAACTTTAAAGCCAAGATCCACTTGCTTGTAAACCATCTTCAACAGCTTGATGTTGAATTCCCTATTCAACAATTTAGTGTCTTGCTGATAGCGTTTGAGCAATCCTTCAATGACACGCTTGTAAGTTGTTTCTGGGTTCTGCTGAAAGAACTCAACCAAAGCAGGATCACTGTCTATTGCTGACACACCCAACGGACCAAAAGGACTTACCTTTTTAGAAACAGTGTCTGTTTCCATGTCGCTGTCCATACTGGCAATGTCTTTGTCAACGTACTCTACGTTACTTAAACGAGCCATGATTTTTTCAAAAGCAATAGAGTCTTCTTTGTTAATTTCATTAGACAAGGCTTTTAATTTAACAACCGCAGTGCTTCGGTCTTCAGCAGTCACCACATAGTTACCACCCTGATAAGCGTATTGATCGACATGCGCCCATGCCGCCATCGTATTGAGTTTGACAATGTCTGCTTTAAATGCTTCTTGCTTGGCTTTGTACAGCATAGACAGCAGTACGTTTGCGGGCAAATCACTTGCTTTATCTGCTTGCTTCCACAAGTAATTTTGTAAAGTGACAGCAGCAGCATCGCTGAATGATTCTTTGTCAATCATCTTGCTAATGCCTTGTACTGTCCTGGACATGGACTGGTACACCTCTTCCAAAGGAGAGTAATCCAGCAAGCTATCCCAGGTGTGTTTGTTCATTAGCTGGGCTGATGCTTTCAAGCCAGCTACCCCGTCACCAACTGCATCGTGAACATTTAGTACATCCCGCAGTCCTTGGGTAAGGTGAGATATGGCGCTGTCCAACGAGTGCGTAGCAGCCGAGCCCATTGACACACCAATGTTCACCAATTGACTGGCCAATCCTTTGATCTTGACAGACTTATCTCCGGTCTTCAAAGGCGCACCAAACTTGGTAGTGTTGGCGTATATCGAATCGCTTTTGGCTTTACGCTCTGTCTTGGCCATCAGCATTCCGCTGCGATTGCCCTTGTCTTTTTTAGACATGACAGTGTTCAAAACAGGTCTGACTGGCGACAGCTGACGACTCAACTCGTCTTCCTGTTTCTTGCTCAAATCCGCAATAGCTTGCCCATTGGCATTTGTCGGAATTTCTTTGCTCTCTGTAAGATCTGCAACATAGCTTTCGCGTGTGCCTTCATACATTGCTTCATACAAACCATAGGTTTGTTGTGCTGCACGATTCAGCGCATCCCGGCGCTCCAAAAATACTGCAAACTTTGTCTTCAATACTTGTGCAGTGGCTTCACCCACTGTTTCTCTAAAGACATTGCCAATTGCTTTTTCTGAAGCAGGATGCAACATGGTTTCCATGTAGTAAGCCAATGGATACCCTGTTTCCAGGTGTGGTCCTTTGTCACCAATCAGTGTATTGATGTGGTCTACATACGCTTCTAAAGACAACTGGTTTTTGCCATAAAGCTTTTCAAAGCCGGTGTAAACCGAATCAATAAATGAGCCCACCATTCCATTGACCACGCTATCCATGGATGAGCCAAAGCTCAATGGATTCATGGCGTCCTTCACCAAATTCCGACCATCCTTGGTCACTGAGTTAGATTCTGCAGAAAACAACTCTCCAATCACTGCCCAGATACTGTTGACTTGACTTTGCTCAGCAGCTGTAAAGTCTTTCATAGTTTGTTGTATCTTGCCAAACAGAGCTCGTCCTGTGTCCTCGTAGATGTCCAGGTTTCCTGGCGTTCCCCGGTACTGGTTGTACTGAGTAAACTTACTACCTTCTTCGTAAAAACCACCTTTGTTAGTGATCCGGTTCAAACTGCTGACATCGTCAGCGGCTCCCAGCAAAACATGGTTAAGCATGGTTCCGTTGGCAACTCCATCTACCTCACCCATCATCTCAACGGTAAAGCTTTCTGCATTTGTCTCTTTGGCTTCCAAGTAATAAGCCATACCGATCAAAGCATCTAGCGTGTGAAGCTTGGCTTTACCTTTCAATACGGCAGTAACAATGCTTTCTTTTTCTTCTTCGGTAAGCCCTTCTTTCTGAACCATCTGTTTACGCAAGGCTGCAATAGCAGAGGCATACACCTCAGTTGCCATCGTGCTTTGAATCTCATCAATAGACGCTTGGTTGTCTACTCGTTCGGTTTTGATACCGATACCTTCAGCTACCCGCAGGAAAAAGCTGTTCATCAGCTCACCATCCAGCAAAGGGATCTCTGCCTTCCAGGCTGGAGATCCCACCAGAAAGCGGTGAATCTTGCTGGTCTGTGGATTGATGGCTGTAGTTTCGATACCTACCCGCTGCTGCTTCCACACAGAGAAAGTCAGGAAAAATGGCGTATCCAGTTTCTTTTCTGACGTTGCCAGATAGTCACCAACGTATTCCATAAACAAGTCGTACTCACGAATCAAACCACCGTTCTTGGCTTCTACAGAACTTCGGTTTGCTTTGTGTGTTGTTTCATTGTCTTCAGGCGTGACGCCTATCAAGGCGTGAATCTGATCTTCATCAAAGTTGCCAAGCAACTCCAGCGTATCTTTGCGAACAGTTCTGGCATTGGCTTGGTTGCCCAAAACCACTTTTGCCAACTTGGACGGAATGCCTTGCTCGCTGTTGGCAGCTTTACGCTGCGTAGTTGTCACAGGCTCCAGTGATGGAATGATCACACTGGTTTCCACTTGGAACAGTTTGTTCAGTACGCTTTGTGAACCTCGATTGGCTTCAAAAATCCGCTTCACATCAGGAGTCAATTCTCCTTTGGCATCACGCGCTACAGCAAAAAAGTCATGCGGTAGAAATATATTGGTTTCTCCGTTTTTCTTGTAGAGTTTTTCCAATTGTTCTTCAGACAAGTTTTGCTCGCGCAATGTCCTGATGTCACTGCCTGTGATACGGGTGCGTACAGCCACACCTGTGTCTTCAGCCAGCTTCAAAGCATGGGAGCCCAAAGCCACTCTCAGTGTGCTGGCCAGGTTTTGTGGTGCATCAGACTTGATACGAATGTTCAAAGCTTCCATGACCTTGCCACCCAGTGAATCCACCAGAACATGCTGGTACAAACCAGCCAGGCTTAGTTTTTCACGGGCAAGCTGCGACACACGCACATCTTTCTTGCGTCCCAATATGGCGTTGATGGCGTCATCTTTTAAACGTCTTGGCTTGGAAGCAGCTTCAGACACCCAGCTGTACACCGCAAAGGTGATCGCTGTCTTGACGTTCTCATCCACATCCACTGTGCCGTCTTCATTCTTCTGCAGCAGGTACTGCATCATGTCACCACTGCGAAACTGATCCGGCTGGATCTTTGGCAGATTGGCTTGGATCTTCCCTTTCCAGGCTTTCACATGTTTAAAGAACATCTGAAGCGCAGCTTTCTGTGCTTCATTCAAAGTCTTTTCAGTCAAGAACTCTACAGCTGTAGTTGACTGGTTTGTCAGTGAACTTATAAAGTCTTTAACTGCAACCAATGGACGTTGAATAGAAGATCCTTCTTCTACAACGCCTTGGTTAAAGTACTCAGCCAACAACTGTCGGAGTTCGTAAGATGTCCCCTCCGGTGACTTGGTAGCTATGCCAACAATCCCGCCTTGAGGCAAAGTTTGTGTAACAGTTGCACTGTTTACTGTTTCACTGTTGGCTGGAACATCCTGATCAAGCTCTTCTGTGTTATTGTCCGTAGACTGTGTTTCAACTGTAGTTTCCTGAATTACCTCAGTTACCTGAACTGATTGAGTTGACTCAGTTACCTGATCACTCTTAGCTACCACAGTAGAGGCGTTAGCCTCTTGAGTATTCTCAATACTCTCAGCAGTCTTACTCACTTCAGCTGAAGTAGCAGTTGCTGCCTTATCTGTACTTTTCTGATCTACCCGAGCGGCTTCCACAACAGCTGTATTTCCTGCTGATCGTTCAGTTGCTGGTAATGGTTGTTCAGCAATTGGTGCGTTGTCAGTTGCCGTTTCAGGTCTTTGTACTTCTGCTGCTTTAGATTGGCTTTGTGTTCCCAGGGCTTCTCGTTGTATGTTCTCGACATTGTTAGCTCCAGTTGTTTTGACAGGAATGACAGGCGTAGCAGGAACAGTGGAAACAGGTTTAGCCGCTGCAGCAGCTGGTTTAAATTTCAGATCAAAGCTGGCTTGCAGCTCTAGCAATGACATGTTCAAAGCATTGGATTCACGTTCAATGTTTTGAACCAGCTCTTCAGAATTGATCGTCAGACCACCATTGCTGGTGAGCTTTACCGGATCTAGCTTGGTCTTGCTAAACGACCAGTTGTTATCGCCGTAAACGATCTGAATACCTTTGCCGCGTGTAATAGCTTCACGAGCAACCTTGGCTTTTTGTTCATGGTTGTCTGCAAAGTTTTGCAGTCCTTGTAATGACTTTCGTGCAGACTTTTCATTCCTAGCAGACACCGCTTTTGACATGCTCTCCTGGTAGTCTTTGATGCCCACGTTGCCATTGCCGCCCAGATAGATTTGCTGGGACACACTGCCCATATCCATCAAAGCGTTCTGTGCTACCCGTGCTTCAGAGAACTTGCGCAGGAATGACCGCTCATCGGGCGTCAGAGCGTTCGTTGTGTTGTCGGCAAGAGCCAGAGCCTTCTTGGAGTCCAACAGGTCTGGTGTCGCCATAGCCAGATTGATGACGCTCTCAGCAGACGTTCTTGCGGTGGCAAGAACGCCAGCCGCCCGAGCGTCTTGGGCTTTCTGTTCTGGTGTGCTTGCTGTACCAGCTACGTTTGCTGCCGGTGTAGACGGTGCATTGATGTTGGCAATCTGTTCATCCAGATTGATGCTTCTTTGGGTAAGCAGATCCAGCTGCTTTTTGCTTTCATACGTCCGGCTCAATGTTGCTTCGACATTGGCCAGTTGTTTTTCCATGGCCACCTTGCGCTTGGGATCAAAGTTCCCTGCTTCCAGATCAACAATGTCTTCAGCACGCAACTCAATAAGATTCTGCAAAGCAGCAACACGGTCTGTGTTTGCCGGGTCTGTGGCATTCAGGTCTTCCTGCAATACAGCCAATTGGGTCTTTGCACCCTCAACTGTCTCGCGCTCTATCTCTTGAATGAGCTCGTTCTTCTTTTCTTCCAAGCCAGCCACAATAGCTTCTGCTTTGGCGCTGTTGGCAGTTACCGTTTCTGGTGTTGAAGTCTCCAGCTGGTTGTTGCCCATCAAAGCGGCAATGGCTTTGTCAGGTGCATAGGCTGGTGTTTCCGGGTCGGTCAAAGACGACACATCTCCAGTAGCAATTGCTTCTTTCTGAAGCTTGCTGACATCTTCGTATGTCTTGGTTGGCTTCATGTTGTCAGCCACAAGCTTGGCTGCTTCTGTCGGTGCGCGGGTTCCTGCGCTGATACCACCACCCACAATGCCGCCAATGGCAGCACCCACATATATGTCTTCTGCTGATGCGCCATTACCTTCGGTAATGCCGCCTTTGAGCTCACCCTCGGCAAAGGTTTGCCAGCCTTCTGTGGCTGATTCTGAAAGGGTAGATGTCGCTACTGCACCTGTCGTACCCAGTAGCGCTTTCTTGAAACTGTTCTTTGCAGCGTCAGCTGCTACATCTGCTGCCCCTGTTACTGCTTTACCAGGAAACATAGATTTCAAAACCGTCACATCGCCTAATTGCTCAGCCAAAGCCAGTGAAGCTGCAGCGGTGGCCATGCGATTTCGCTCGTCTTCAGGAGGGAATGCACCTAGGTTTGCCGCCTGGTACTTGGCAATACCTTCGTTGTAGTTCTCCATCGCGTAACCAACATTGGTAGCGGTCAGGATTCCTGTGGCTGCTTTACCACCTATACCCACCAGTAATTGGGGCAGGTTTTCTGTGATGTATTCAGTAGCGGCCATGGGGTTATCTACTGCTGCTCGGCCTACATTGGCAATCAAACCACCCAAGCCAGACGCTAGGTTCTTCAAGCCGTCTGCTGTACCTTTACCTTCAGTAACAGTGTTCCAGCCATCAAGCACTTGGTCCCAGTTAGGTTTGAAACCTGTCTTCAACTGATCCGTCAACTGATCGGTGTTAGATTTGTTTGTAAGGTAGTCAATGTTGAAAGCATCACGAATTGCTTTGGAATTTTCCCGGCGCTGGTTAATGTTTGCAAACGACTCCATCTTGGTGACGTTGCGGGAATTGTTGACTGTGCCTTTTTGGTTCAGGCGTTCCAGGTCCATTGGCGTGGCAACACCCTGACGCTGGCGGTTGTAAGCGTTGTAGTCTTCAGGTTCAAGCTGGCCTGAAAAGGTGAGAGCGTCCAGATCTGTAGGCGTAGCCAGCAACTGACCGACTACGTGCTTGGATGCACCAGCCAGAAAACGAGCACCTAGATTGACACCGCTTCCTACAGCACTGTCTACATCCAGTCCCATGCTATTGACCAACGAAGACTCATTAGCTACTTCCCGTTGTTTAGACAACGAAGACATTTCTGCTAATTGACGCACCTTCTCTTGTGAAGTGCGCTGCAATTCCAAATACTTATTCTGTACAGAATTAGTAGATTCTTCCTCGGCTAATGCCCTGGAACGATTTGCGAAGTAATCATTGACATTGAATTCAGCCATTAGGTCTTCCAGTTGTATTGCTGGATTTTAATGACTAATTGCCTATAAAAGAATAAGGGAGCCGTAGCTCCCTGTATTAAATCAATTCAAACCAATTAATTAAATCATTTCTTGGCTGGCTTTGAAGCTGGTATTGCAGTTGCCGGGATTTCTTCCAACTTACGTGTTGCACCTCTCAACTCGTTTTCTAGCAACTTTGACGCACCGTTTCTGGTGTCAGAGTTTTCAGTCCATTTTTTCAGCACTGAATTTATTTCAAACTCAGAAGAGCTTAAGTATTCCTGGTTAATGCTGTTGATCAAAGTCTGTAGTTGGCCTGGGCTTGGCAAGACACGTCGGGTTACACCGTCTGATCCTTTAAGCGAAATACCACCTTTGTCAATAAATGCGGAAAGCTCACGTTTAAAATCTTCTTGCTTGTCAGAGTTTTTAGTAATGCCGTTGATGGCTTCAAGGCCTACTTTCAACAACTCACCTTGGTTGCCTGGATTTGCAACTGTGCCAAACCGATCTCCCAAGTCTTTGTCCAACGCCGCTTGCATCCGTGCTTGCTTTTCTTGAACAGCCAGGTCGTTACCAATAGCTGCTTGCGGTGCAGTACCCAAACCAAACGGCAAACCTGCAGCAACTCTGGCTACCTGAGCAGCAGGGTATTTGCTTTTCAAGCTGGACAGCATGGTGTTGAAAGCTGTTGTGTCACCTGACTCAGTGCTTTCCAACGAAGGCAAACCTGCTTTACTAAGTTCAGTATTGAAACCTTTTTTCATAACATCAGTCATTTGACTGATAGCTACAGTTCCGTCTTTGTTTTTAGGAACCAACTCGCTTGGGTACTTGGCTCCAAACGCATTAATCGAATCTCTCATAGCACCCGTAGTCGAAGCATGATTAGCTGTGAACTCAGCTACATCTGCATCTACCTGACGAGACAACTCGGTGTCTTTTAGTACTTTGCCTTTTTCAGTTGTCTCACCTCTGGTGAGTGCTTCAAGCTGTGGAGCCATTTCCTGTTTAAACTTGGCTTCACGTAAAGCATTTGAATTGTTAAGTGGTGCTCTTTCAAGCTTGCCGTTGTTTTCAGCAACAACAAGTGCCTGCTCTGCTGGCAGATTGATGCTCCTGTTTCGCGCTACATCCATATTGTTTGCAGCAGTCAAAGGAGCCAACGCTGCTGAATCTTTGGCAGCTTGAAGTTCTGCAGGATTAGTAATGCCTTGCATACGCAAAGTCTGGTCAAACTTGTTGCCCGCCAGTGTCTGCGCCATCAAAGATTCATTCCTTGCATCGTATGCACCGCGAGCTGCTGTACGGTCAATCTCCGTACCAAACCTTGCACGCATTTGGTCCAACGCACCGCTGGCTTGAGCTGCTTGCAGCTCAGCCGGCGTGCGGAACTTACCTACTTCATCCAGAAAAGCTTGAGTGTTGTCGTTTTTAACTCGACCCAAACGAGCACTCTCTACTGCTTCCTGGTTAGTGATCATCTGACCAAATCGGTCCAGACCAAGCGTGATTCCACGCTGTGCCGATTCCATTCCACGCATTGCATCTGCGTTGGAAGGAGCGTTGACGTTTTCCCAAGTAATAACAGCCATTATTTGACTCCGTACTTCGTCATGTAATCAGAAGGTGACTGGTAGGCAGAAGCGTTGGAAGCTACGCGAGCACGCTGCCGGTCTTCCATCTGGGAATTGGCCATTCCTTTTTTGGCTTCAAAGTTCATTTGAAA
>Ga0326734_1000019_pt1 | contig 57262 bp, 52 predicted proteins | sample 15_GP2_1315_FD_207944 | JGI IMG/M metagenome (GOLD analysis project Ga0326734, IMG submission 207944) | Glacier ice microbial communities from Ngari, Tibet, China - 15_GP2_131.5 | ecosystem: Environmental > Aquatic > Freshwater > Ice > Glacier | place: China: Ngari, Tibet | collected 2018-07-18 | reverse complement strand
CCACAGCACCGTCGGCTGGCGCGAGATGCGCCAGTGCACCAGCACGAACCAGCCGATGGTGGCGGCGGCCGCCACCATCAAAGCGAGCACGCCGAATTCGGCTTCGAAGTCGGGCGCCAGGCGCGCCGAATTTTTGGCCAGCTGCGCCGGCCAGCCGGTCAGCGTGGCGATCCACCACAGCCAGGCGAGGCCGGCGATCATGGTCAGCACCATCACCGAGAACCAGTCGATCGCGTTGATGGCGCCGCGCTTCATTGCCGGCAGGCCGAATGCGGCCATGATGGCCAGCGGCGGCAGCAGTTTGAGCAGGTCGCCGCTTTCGGGCGCCGGGTCGAGCAGGATCAGCGCCGTCAAGCCGCCCACAAAGCTCAGCGGCAGCACGATGTGCAGCAGCCGGCTCTGACGCCGCCAGGCATAGATCGCCCAGCCGGCAAACGGCCAGGCCGGCCAGAAAAACCAGATCCCGACCCGGCAGAATGCCTTGAGCGAATGCCAGCTCGGCCAGCCGATCTGGTGCAGGTTCCACGTCAGCCAGGACGCGAGCGGCGCCAGCTGGTAAGGCTGCAGTGTCGCCGCCGGCAAGATCCACGCCAGCACCAGCAGCAGCGCGACGACGGCGGCAATGGCCAGGTCGCGCAGCGTGCGCCCGGCCGGCATGTCGAGGAAGCGGGTGCACAGCAGCAAAGTGAGCATCAGGGCGCAGGGCGACAGATAGCCGCGCGTGAGCGTCAGCGCGCCCAGCGCCAGGCCGATCAGGCCGGCATTGGCGGCGCCCGGCGCTTCGACGTAGCGCACTGCGCGGTACAGGAAGTACGCCAGCAGCGCGCCTTGCAGCGTCACCGCCAGCGTCTCGTGGCTGTTGACCAGCAGGCCAAGGCAGCCGAGATAAATCAGCAGCGCGGTATCGGCCAGGGTGCGGCCGTAGTCGTCCGGTTCGGGCTGGCCGCCGAAGGCAAGCCGAAGCGGCTGGGCGTCGGCGCGCCGGCCGAGGTGAAAGGCGGTGTACCAGACCGACAGCGCGCCGGTGACGAAAATGCCGATGGTCGAGACGCGCGCGGCCATCACGTCGCCGACCAGCCAGCCGAACAGCTTGATGCAGGCGGCGCCCAGCCAGAACGCCAGCGGACCTTCGTCAAACGCCGGCAGGCCGGCGATGTTGGGCGCCAGCCAGTCGTTCACGCTGCCGTGCGCCATGGTCCACATGATGCCGTAGCTGGCGGCGTCGTCCTTCCACAAATCGCGCCCGATCAGCCCGGGCAGGATGTACAGCAAGCCCAGCGCGAAGATGGCCCAGCGGGGCAAGGCAAGGGTGGCGGCGGCGGAAAGACGGACTGGCTTCATCGATGGCATTGGTGGCGGGCGCAGCCCTTGACTCGGATAGGGGGTAGTATCCGCGAAAAAAAAGCAGCCGGAGCTGCTTTTTTTGCATGCGGCGGAGGAACTTAGCCGTTTGCGACGGCGGTCTTGGAGCCGACAACGCCGAATTTCTGGCGGAATTTCTCGACGCGGCCAGCCGTGTCGACGATCTTGTGCTTGCCGGTGTAGAACGGGTGCGATTCAGCCGATACCTCGATCTTGACCAGTGGGTACTCTTGACCTTCGTGGGTGATTTTGTCACGGGTCTGGATGGTCGAGCGGGAAACGAATTTGAAGTCGCACGAAACGTCGTGGAACACGACATCGCGGTAATCTGGGTGGATATTTTTACGCATGGTCTTGCCTCTTGAAAGTTGGTAGCCAAACTGCACTTCGGCGGTCGTCTTGCCTCTTGACCCGATTGCTGATCACTTGCCAGGGTTTAAATACTGCAACCGGCGATTATACAGGCGTTTCAACGCGCAAGACAACAAAAAAAAGGACGCCTCGGCGCCCTTTTTGACGATGCTGTCGGAGGCCTTGTCAGCCGCCGCGCCGGTGTAGCAGGGGTTTCACGGGGCGCTGCCCCATGCCTGCGAAACGGCTTGGCCATATTTGGCCAAGCTCCCTGCGCTCACTTCCGGGGGCTTCAGCCCCCCCTGCGCATCAGGTCGAAGAACTCGTTGTTGTTCTTCGTCGCCTTCATCTTGTCGAGGATGAACTCCATCGCTTCGATCTCGTCCATCGAGTACAGCAGCTTGCGCAAAATCCAGATTTTTTGCAGCTGGTCCGGCTTGATCAGCAGTTCTTCGCGGCGGGTGCCCGACTTGTTCAGGTTGATCGCCGGGTAGACGCGCTTCTCGGCCAGGCGGCGCTCGAGGTGCACTTCCATGTTGCCGGTGCCTTTGAATTCTTCGAAGATGACGTCGTCCATGCGCGAACCGGTTTCGATCAGCGCGGTGGCGATGATGGTCAGCGAGCCGCCTTCCTCGATGTTGCGGGCGGCGCCGAAAAAGCGTTTCGGCCGCTGCAGCGCGTTGGCGTCGACACCGCCGGTGAGCACCTTGCCCGACGCCGGGATGACGGTGTTGTAGGCGCGCGCCAGGCGGGTGATCGAGTCAAGCAAAATCACCACGTCTTTTTTCATTTCGACCAGGCGCTTGGCTTTTTCCAGCACCATCTCGGCCACTTGCACGTGGCGCGTGGCCGGCTCGTCGAAGGTCGAGGCGACTACTTCGCCGCGCACCGAGCGCTGCATTTCGGTCACTTCTTCCGGGCGCTCGTCGATCAACAGCACGATCAGGGTGCAGTCAGGATGGTTCGCGGTGATCGCGTGCGCCATGTGCTGCAGGATGACCGATTTGCCCGATTTCGGCGACGCCACCAGCAGGCCGCGCTGGCCCTTGCCGATCGGCGCGATCAGGTCGATGATGCGGCCGGTGATGTTTTCCTGGCCCATCATTTCGCGCTCGAGGCGCAGCGGCTCGTTCGGGTGCAGCGGGGTCAGGTTTTCGAACAGGATGCGGTGCTTCGACGCTTCGGGCGACTCGCCGTTGACCTTGTCGACTTTGACCAATGCAAAATAGCGCTCGCCGTCTTTCGGGGTGCGCACTTCGCCTTCGATCGAATCGCCCGTGTGCAGGTTGAAGCGGCGGATCTGCGACGGCGAGATGTAGATGTCGTCGGTCGAGGCCATGTAACTGGCGTCGGGCGAGCGCAGGAAGCCGAAGCCGTCCGGCAGCACTTCGAGGGCGCCGTCGCCAAAAATTTGCTCGCCTGACTTTGCACGCTTTTTCAGGATCGCGAACATCAGTTCCTGTTTGCGCAGGCGGGCCGCGTTGTCGATATCGAGGCCGATTGCCATCTCGAGTAGTGCGGAGACGTGCATCGCCTTCAGTTCAGATAAGTGCATGAGTTGGGTCCCGTGACGGGAAAAATAAAGGTAGGGGAGGGAGTTGCGTGGGGTTGTCGAGACAGGAGCGATGCAGACGAAGCCAAATCACTTCCCGGCCGGATCAAGACGACAGTGCGGGCGCACTGCCGTCGCAGATCATATCAGATGTTGCTGTCGATGAAGGAAGTCAACTGGCCCTTGGCCATTGCGCCAACTTTCTGCGCGGCGACGACACCGTTCTTGAACAGGATCAACGTCGGGATGCCGCGGATGCCGAACTTGGCCGGCACGGCCGGGTTGGCGTCGACATCCATCTTGGCGATGAGGATCCTGCCGTCGTAGTCCTTGGCCACTTCCTCGAGGATCGGGCCGATGGCCTTGCACGGACCGCACCATTCGGCCCAGAAATCAACCAGCACCGGCCGTTCCGACTTGAGAACGTCGGCTTCGAAGGATGCATCGCTGATGTGTTTAATATTTTCGCTCATGTTTTGCCTCAATCAGAGGGTGGGGATCAAATACGCCTGGGACTGCCGAATGATCGATCGGCACGCCAGCTTCCGTTTCTTGCAACACTTATGGTGGCGACGGAATGCGCGATTTCAATAAGTGGAAGGGCGGCACGGGGGCGTCAGGCGGGGATTAGACGAAATAATAACCTATTTTTGATGAAAAGGGCGGCGCTTTGCACGAAATGTTAAGTTTTGTGCAAGCGTGGATGGCACATCGTCACCACCGACGCCGCCTGGCCAGCGGTCCTCGGCCTGGATCGGCGCGGCGTCGTTGCAGCGGACGCTCTTGGAATGGCGCCGCGCACTGCCGGCGGCGGGTGCCGACTGGCGCGCCAGCGGCGCCGATTCAAAAGCAAGACGCGGAGTGTATTTCCTGCCGCCGCGGCGTAGCATGAGGGTTCGCCAGTGAACCGACAGAGGCAAGCAGATGAACGCGGCAACAGTGAGCACTGATATGAGCGCTGATACAAGCATTGCAACAAGCACTGAAATAAACGCTGAAACAAGCGCGGATGACGGTGCCGGCTACGGCACCGACGCCGGGCGCGCCGCCTTGCGCCGCAACGTGCGCTTTTACGCCAGCTGGCTTGACGCCGGGCGGGCCGGATTTCGCGCCTGCCTGCGCTGTACACCCAACTTGGCGCCGCTGGCCGAACGCCACGCGTGCGCGGTGGCGCAGGCTTGTCGCCTGATCGACGCTGCCGCAGACAGCCTGGAGCTCGACAGCCTGGCGCTGGCCTGCGGCATAAGCCGCTTTCATTTTCACCGCGTTTTCAAGGCGCACACCGGTCTCACGCCGAGGGCGTACGCGGCGGCCGGGCGCGCGCCGCGCTTGCAGCAGGGCGTGGCGCAAGCGCCCAGCATCACGGACGCGCTGTACGCGGCCGGCTTCAACTCGAGCGGGCGGTTTTACGCCGCCGCCGACGGCGTGCTCGGCATGACGCCGACAGCGTTTCGCGCCGGCGGCAGGGGCGCTGCGATCCGCTTCGCCATCGGCGCCTGTTCGCTCGGCGCGATCCTGGTGGCCGCCACCGGCAAGGGCATTTGCGCCATCCTGATGGGCGACGACCCGGACCTGCTGGCGCGCGACCTGCAGGACCGCTTCCCGCGCGCCGAGCTGCGCGGCGCCGACGCCGATTTCGAGACCACCATGGCGAAGGTGGTGGGATTGGTCGAGGCGCCGGCCATTGGCCTCGACCTGCCGCTCGACGTGCGCGGCACCGCGTTCCAGCAGCGCGTGTGGCAGGCGCTGCGGGCGATTCCCGCTGGCGCCACCGTCAGCTATGCCGAACTGGCGGCGCGGGTCGGCGTGGCGGCGGGCGCGCGCGCGATCGCCGGCGCCTGCGCGGCGAACCCGGTCGCGGTGGCGATACCGTGCCACCGGGTGGTGCGCCAGGACGGTTCGATCTCCGGCTACCGCTGGGGCGTGGAGCGCAAGGCGGCGCTGTTGAAACGCGAGGGCGAGGCGTGAAGGACCAATGGGCGAATTTCTATACACTTCGAATTACTGCGTCGTCGTCGGCAAGGGTGGCAGGCGGCCCGGCGCGCACGACGTCGATGGTGGAGGGCGCCGAAAAACGTTGACCTTGTTGAAACGTTGACCATACTATACAGATAACTTGGACTCAAGCGACTTCACCCTTCTACGGAGCGGCCATGAACACCAATGCGAGCCAGGATAGTGATGTGCGCTTCGACCCGCGTTTCGACCCATTGAGGGTGGTGCGGGCCCCGCGCGGGGCGACGCTGTCGTGCAAGAGCTGGCTGACCGAGGCGGCGTACCGGATGCTGCAAAACAACCTCGATCCGGACGTGGCGGAGAACCCGCAGCACCTGGTGGTGTATGGCGGCATCGGGCGGGCGGCGCGCAACTGGGCCTGCTTCGACCAGATCCTCGCTTCGCTGCGCATTTTGGAAGACGACCAGACGTTGCTGATCCAGTCGGGCAAGCCGGTCGGCGTGTTCCAGACCCACACTGACGCGCCGCGCGTGCTGATCGCCAATTCGAATCTGGTGCCGAAGTGGGCCACCTGGGCGCATTTTAATGAACTCGACCGCAAGGGCCTGTTCATGTACGGCCAGATGACCGCCGGCAGCTGGATTTATATTGGCACGCAAGGCATCGTGCAGGGCACGTTCGAGACGTTCGCCGAAGCCGGGCGCCAGCACTTCGGCGGCAGCTGGAGCGGGCGTTGGATCCTTACCGCCGGTCTTGGCGGCATGGGCGGCGCCCAGCCGCTGGCGGCCAGTTTTGCCGGCGCCGTGTCGCTCACCGTCGAGTGCCAGCAGAGCCGCATCGACTTTCGCCTGCGCACCGGCTACCTCGACTGTCAGGCCGACAATCTCGACGACGCCGTCGCGCGCGTGGCGCAGCATGTCGCCAGCGGCGAGGCGGTGTCGGTCGGCCTGCTCGGCAATGCGGCCGAGGTGCTGCCCGAACTGGTGCGCCGCGCCAGGTCCGGCGCCATCGCGCCGGACCTGGTCACCGACCAGACCTCGGCCCACGACCTGATCAACGGCTATTTGCCGGCCGGCTGGAGCGTGGCCGAGTGGCAGGCGGCGCAACAGGACCCGCTTCAACACGCGCGCCTGCGCGCCGCCGCCAGCGCCTCGTGCGTGCGCCACGTGCAGGCAATCCTCGACTTGCGTGCGATGGGCGTGCACGCCGTCGACTATGGCAACAACATCCGCCAGGTGGCGTTCGACCAAGGCGTGACGGACGCCTTCTCGATCCCCGGTTTCGTGCCGGCCTATATCCGGCCCCAGTTCTGCGAAGGCCGCGGGCCGTTTCGCTGGGTGGCGCTGTCGGGCGACCCGGAAGACATTTACAGGACGGACGCCAAGATCAAGGCGCTGTTCCCGCATGCGCGCCAGGTGCATCACTGGCTCGACATGGCGCGCGCCCGCATCCCGTTCCAGGGCCTGCCGGCGCGCATCTGCTGGCTCGGCCTGGGCGAGCGCCACCTGGCCGGCCTGGCGTTCAACGAGATGGTGCGCACGGGCGAATTGAAAGCGCCGGTGGTGATCGGTCGCGACCATCTCGATACCGGCTCGGTGGCCAGCCCGAACCGCGAAACGGAGCGCATGAAGGACGGCACCGACGCCGTGTCGGACTGGCCGCTGCTCAACGCCATGCTCAACACCGCCGGCGGCGCCACCTGGGTCTCGCTGCACCACGGCGGCGGCGTCGGCATGGGGTTTTCCCAGCACGCCGGCATGGTCATCGTGGCCGACGGCAGCGCCGCCGCCGCCAAGCGGCTGGCGCGCGTGCTGGTCAACGACAGCGCCTCGGGCGTGATGCGCCATGCCGACGCCGGCTACGAGGCCGCCATCGCCTGCGCCGGACGCAATCACCTCGATCTTCCGATGGTCAAATAATGACGAGCACTTGCGCACCAGGCTGGAACCTTACGCCCGGCGTCATGACGCTGGCCGAGCTGCGCGCGGTGTGGATGGTTTCAGTGCCGGTGGCGCTGGCCGCCAGCGCCTGGCCGGCGATCGCAGCGTCGGCCGCGGCGGTGCGCGCCATCGTCGTGCAAGGCGAAGCCGCCTACGGCATCAACACCGGCTTCGGCATCCTCGCCAAAACCCGCATCGCCGACAAGCAGCTCGAACAACTCCAGCGCAACCTGATCCTGTCGCATGCGGTCGGCACCGGTGCGCTGCTGGACGACGCCGTGGTGCGCCTGATCCTCTTGACGAAGATCGGCAGCCTGGCGCGCGGCTTTTCCGGTGTGCGGGCGCTGGTCGTCGAGACGCTGATTGCGCTCTACAACGCCGGCATCATGCCGGCGATTCCCGCCAAGGGGTCGGTCGGCGCCTCGGGCGATTTGGCGCCACTGGCCCACATGACGCTGGCGCTGCTCGGCGTCGGCCAGGTGCGCGTGAACGGCGTGCTGGTCGGCGCTGGCGCCGCGCTGCAGGCGGCCGGCATTGCGCCGGTGGTGCTGGCGGCAAAGGAAGGGCTGGCGCTGATCAACGGCACCCAGGTGTCGACCGCGCTGGCGCTGCACGGCCTGTTCATGGCCGAGCGCTTGCTGGAGGCGGCGATTGTCGCCGGCGCGCTTTCGCTCGACGCCGCCAGGGGCAGCGACGCCCCGTTCGACGCCCGCGTGCACGCGGTGCGCGGCCAGCCCGGCCAGGTCGCCGTCGCCGCGCTCTACCGCAGCCTGGTGGCCGGCAGCGCCATCCGCGCTTCGCACCTGGTCGGCGACGAGCGGGTGCAGGATCCGTACAGCCTGCGCTGCCAGCCGCAGGTGATGGGCGCGGTGCTCGACATCATCGGCAACGCCGGGCGCACTTTGCTCATCGAGGCGAACGCGGTGACCGACAATCCGCTGATTTTCGTCGACAACCCGGCCGACAGCGCCCAGATCATCTCGGGCGGCAATTTCCATGCCGAGCCGGTCGCTTTTGCCGCCGACGCCCTGGCGCTGGCGATTGCCGAAATCGGCGCGCTTTCTGAACGCCGCATCGCGCTGCTGATCGACGCCAGCCTGTCCGGCCTGCCGCCGTTCCTGGTGCGCAATGCGGGTGTCAATTCCGGCTTCATGATCGCCCACGTCACCGCCGCCGCGCTGGCGTGCGAGAACAAGTCGCTGGCCCATCCCGCCAGCGTCGACAGCCTGCCGACCTCGGCCAACCAGGAAGACCACGTCAGCATGGCCACCTTCGCGGCGCGCCGGCTTGACGATATGGCGCACAATACGGCCGTCATTGTCAGCATCGAATTGCTGGCGGCGGCCCAGGGCATCGATTTCCACCGGCCGCTGGCCAGTTCGCTCCACCTCGAACAGGTGCACGCGCAAGTGCGGCGCCAGGTGCCGTTTCTTGATGCCGACCGTTTTTTTGCGCCCGACATCGAGGCGGCCCGGCAGATGGTCATCACCGGATCGGTGAGCGCCGCGTGCAAGGAACTGTTCTCAACGCTGTATCGACAAGGCGGGCAGACGATGGATTTTCAATGATGGATTTCGAGTTCAAGGCCGGCGGCATGCCGATCATGGTGTCGATGCCGCACGCCGGCACCGACATCCCCGACGACATCGCCGCGCGCATGGCGCCGTGCGCGCAGGCATTGGCCGACACCGACTGGCACTTGCCCGAACTGTACGGCTTTCTCGGCGACCTGGGCGTGTCGACGATCGCCGCGCGCTGGTCGCGCTACGTCATCGACCTGAACCGCCCGCCCGAAGACAGCAACCTGTATCCGGGCCTCGACACGACCGGCCTGTGCCCGCTCGACACGTTCGGTCGCGAGCAGTTGTACCGTGACGGCCAGGCGCCGTCGTCGGCCGATGTCGCGGCGCGGCTGGCGCGCTGCTGGCAGCCGTATCACCGGCAACTGCGCGCCGAACTCGATCGGCTGCTGGCGCTGCACGGGCGCGTGGTGCTGTGGGACGCCCATTCGATCGCTTCGATGGTGCCGCGGTTTTTCGATGGCCGGCTGGCGGACCTGAACTTCGGCACCGCCGGCGGCGCGTCGTGCGACGCGTCGCTGGCCGACGCCGTGATCGCCCCGGCGCGCGCAGCGCACCGCTTCGGCATCGCCAGGGATGGCCGCTTCAAGGGCGGCTACATCACCCGCCATTACGGCCAGCCAAGCTCCGGCGTGCACGCCATCCAGCTTGAAATGTGCCAGTGCCTGTACATGAACGAGCGCGCGCCGTTCGACTACCGGCCCGATCTTGCCGCCCAGATCCAGCCGGTGCTGCGCCAGATGGTCAAAGCCGCTGCCGCCTGGGCGACTCAGGGGACGCCCCGGTGAACGCCTCAGTGAACGCCCCGGTGGACGGCGGCGCGCTGTTCGCCCGCCACGCGCTGCTGGCCCGGGGCTGGGCCGCCGAAGTGCTGCTCGAGTGGGACGGCGCCGGCACGCTGCTGGCGGTGACGCCTGGCGCGGTGCCGGCCGCCGGCGTCGAACAGGCGCAACTGGTTTTGCCCGGCATGGTCAACCTGCATTCGCACGCCTTCCAGCGGGCGCTGGGCGGGCTGACCGAAACTGCCGGCGAGAATCCGGACAATCCGGACAGCTTCTGGACCTGGCGCGACCTGATGTACCGCTTCGCGCGCACCATCACCCCGGGTCAGATCGAAGCGATCGCCGCCCAGCTGTTTGCCGAATGCCTGCGCCACGGCTACACGGCGGTATGCGAGTTCCACTACCTCCATCGCAGCCCCGGCGGCGATGTGTATCCACGCCCGGCCGAAACGGCCGAACGGATCGTTGCCGCATCACGCGCGGCCGGCATCGGCCTGACCATGCTGCCGGTGCTGTACCGCCACGCCGGCTTCGGCGAACAGGCGCTGGGCCGTGACCAGCAGCGCTTTGGCAGCGATCTGGCGCAGGTGCTCGGCATCGTCGACGCGCTCGAGGTGCTGCGCGGCGGTCAGCTTGAAGTTGGCGCCGCGCCCCATTCGCTGCGCGCCGCCACGGCGGCGCAGATTGCGGCACTGGCGCAGGCGCTGCCGGCCGGCCGGCCGCTGCACATCCACATCGCCGAGCAGCAGCACGAGGTGCGCCAGTGCGTTGACGCCACCGGCATGCGCCCGCTGCGCTACCTGGCAGAGCACGTTGCGCTGGGCGAGCGCTGGTGCCTGGTGCACGCCACCCACATCGACGCCGACGAAACCGTGTGGCTGGCCGGCAGCGGCGCCGTCGCCGGCCTGTGCCCGAGCACGGAAGCCAATCTCGGCGACGGCGTCTTTCCGCTGGCGCCGTACATCGCCGCCGGCGGGCGCTTCGGCATCGGCAGCGACAGCCACGTGTCGCACAGCCCGGTCGAAGAGCTGCGCTGGCTCGAATACGGCCAGCGCCTGCGGCACCAGCGCCGCAACGTGGCGGTGGCACCAAACCTGCGCCGGGTCGGCGACTTTTTGTGGCAGGGCGCGCTGCGCGGCGGCGCGCAGGCCAGCGGGCGCAAGGTCGGCGCGCTTGGCTGCGGCATGCGGGCCGACCTGCTCGTGCTCGACAGCGAGCATCCGAACCTGGACGGCGCCGCCGTTGACGACGTTCTCGGCGTTGTTGTTTTTGCCGGCAACGACAACCTGGTGCGCGACGTGCTGGCGGGCGGGCGCTGGGTGGTGCGCGGCGCGCGCCACGTCGACCAGGACGCCATTGCCCGGCGCTACAAACAAACCCTTGTCGAATTGCGGGAGACTCGTTCATGACCATGCTGATTGCGTTTGCCAGCCTGCTTCCCGTGCCGTGGAGAAACGGCGGCGGCAGCACCACCGAGATTGCCGCCCTGCCGCCCGGGGCGCAATTCCACGATTTCGACTGGCGCATCAGCCTGGCGACGGTTCTGCAGGACGGTCCGTTCTCGCTGTTCCCCGGCGTCGAGCGCACCCTGGCGCTGGTCGAAGGGCCGGGCCTGGTACTTGACGTCGACGAGCGCCGCTTCATGCTCGACGAAGAGGACGCCGTCATCGAGTTTGCCGGCGAGTCAAAGGTGCGCGCCACGCTCGACGGCGGCCCCACCATCGACTTCAACGTGATGACCCGGCGCGCCGTCTGCCATCACAAGTTCGGCCGCCGGCGCCTGGAGGGCGCTTCGGTGTTTGCGCCGCGCGGCGATTGCTCGGTGCTGTTTTTGGCCGCGGGCGAGTCGCTGTCGGTCAGCAGCGACGATGAGCGCATCGGCCTGGTGCGCTTCGACGCCATCGTGTTCGACACCGATACCGTGTGGACGCTCGAGGCGCAGGCGGCAACCGTGTTCATCGTCGATCTTTTCTACGGCGCTGCGGCACCATGATTGTTTCTTCATGAGCGGGGCGACGGTGTTTGCCAACGTCCACCTGACGACGATGGCCGGTGGGGTTGGCGAACATGGCGAACTGCGCGATGGCGCCGTGCGCGTCGAGAACGGCCGCATCGCCTGGATTGGGCCGCGCGCCGAAGCGCCGGCCGGCGTTGCGGCCATTGTCGATTGCGGCGGCGCCTGGATGACGCCCGGGCTGATCGACTGCCACACCCACATCGTCCACGCCGGCAACCGCAGCGACGAATTTGAAGCGCGCCTGAACGGCGCCACTTATGAAGACATCGCCCGCGCCGGCGGCGGCGTCAATGCCACCGTGCGCGCCACCCGCGCCGCCGCTGAAGCCGACTTGCTGCGCCAAAGCGTACCGCGCATCGCCAGCCTGCTGGCCGAAGGCGTCACCACGATCGAAATCAAGTCCGGTTACGGCCTCGACCTGGAAACCGAAGCGAAAATGCTGCGCGTGGCGCGCCGCGTTGGCGTCACGCTGCCGGTGGGCGTTGCCACCACGTTCCTTGGCGCGCACGCGCTGGCGCCGGAATTTGCCGGGCGGCCGGACGCCTACATCGACGCCGTGTGCGAGCAGATTCTGCCGCAACTGGCAGCTTGCGGCCTGGTCGACGCGGTCGATGCGTTTTGCGAGCGCATCGGCTTTTCGCTGCGCCAGACCGAACGCGTGTTTTGCGCTGCGAAACGACTCGGTTTGCCGGTCAAGCTGCACGCCGAACAGCTGTCCGACCTGGGCGGCGCGCAACTGGTGGCGCGCTACGGCGGGCTGTCGGCCGACCACCTCGAACATGCCAGCGAGGCGGGCGTGCGCGCCATGGCCGCCTGCGGCACGGTTGCCGTGTTGCTGCCGGGCGCCTGGTATTTTCTGCGCGAAGCGTGCGCCCCGCCGGTGGCGCTGCTGCGCGCACTTGGGGTGCCGATGGCGGTGGCGACCGACTGCAATCCCGGCACCTCGCCGTTGACCTCGATCCTGCTGGCGATGAACATGGCCTGCACCTTGTGGCGCCTGACGCCGCGCGAGGCGCTGGCCGGCTGCACCGTCAACGCCGCCCGCGCGCTCGGACGCCAGCATGATATCGGCACGCTCGAAGTGGGCAAGCGCGCCGATTTTGCGCTGTGGGAAGTCGACCGCCCGGCCGACCTGGCGTACGCGATGGGCTTCAATCCATGCCGCGCCGTGGTCAATGGCGGAGTGGTGCGCGCGCCGGTGGTAAGCTGGCGCCCTTGACTGACTCCAGGAGGATGCGTGCGCATTAGATTCGACGCGGTCATCCGCTGGCCGGCGGTCTGCATTCTCGCTGTTTGCATGCTTGCCGCCGGCGCGGCCGATGCCGGCGACATTTTGCGCATCGGCTCGAAGCGCTTCACCGAATCGTACATCCTCGGCGAAGTGCTGACTCAGACGGCGGCACGACACGGCAAGGCCGAACACCGCCAGGGCCTCGGCAACACCGCCATCGTGCTGGCCGCGCTGCAGGCCGGCAGCATCGACGTCTATCCGGAATACCTCGGCACCATCGACCTTGAAATCCTCAGGAACGACAAGCCGACAAGCCTGCCCCAGATGCGCGTTGCGCTGGCGAAGATGGGCCTGGGGGTGGGGGTGCCGCTCGGCTTCAACAATACCTATGCGCTGGCGATGCGCGCCGACAGTAGCGGTGTTGCCACGCTGTCCGATCTGGCGGCGCATCCGGCGCTGAAGCTGGGGCTGTCGCACGAATTCATCGGCCGCGCCGACGGCTGGCCGGGGCTGGCGAAGCGCTACGGATTGCGCCAGCAGCCGCGCGGACTCGATCACGGCGTCGCCTACGAAGCGCTGGCGCAGCGCCAGGTCGACCTGATCGACATTTATTCGACCGACGCCAAGATCGGCCAGTACGGCTTGCGCCTGCTAACTGACGACCTGCACTACTTTCCGCGCTACGACGCGGTGCTGCTGTACCGGCTCGATGCGGCGCGCCGCTTTCCGGCCGCCTGGGGCGCGATCGCGCGGCTGGAGGGCAGCATTTCGGCGCAAGAAATGATCGCCATGAACGGCGCCGCCGAACTGCAGGGAGTGAGCTTCACCGCTGTTGCTGCCAACTGGCTGGCCGGCGCCGGGACAGCGACAAAGGCTGCGACGGCGGCAAAAGAAGGCAGCACCCTGGCCGCGAAGCTGTTCGATCCGAGCCTGTTAAAACTCACGCGCGAGCATGTCACGCTGGTGCTGGTGTCGGTGGCGCTGGCGTGCCTGGCCGGGATTCCGCTCGGCGTGCTGGCGGCGCTGGCGCCGCGCCTGCGCCATCCGGTGCTGGCGCTGGCCGGGGTGCTGCAGACGGTGCCGTCGCTGGCGCTGCTGGCGATGCTCATTGCATTCACGGGAATGATCGGCACGGTGCCGGCGCTGGTGGCGCTGTTCGTCTATGCGCTGCTGCCGATCGTGCGCAACACCTGCACCGGCATCCTGCAGGTGCCGCCGGGGTTGCGGATGGCGGCGCTGGCGCTGGGGCTGACCCGGCGCAGCCGCCTGCTGCATGTCGACCTGCCGCTGGCGCTGCCGGTGATCCTGGCCGGCGTCAAGACGGCGGCGGTGATGAGCGTGGGCACCGCCACCATTGCCGCCTTCATCGGCGCCGGCGGCTACGGCGAGCGCATCACGATTGGCCTGGCGCTCAACGACAACGCCATGCTGCTGGCCGGGGCGATCCCGGCCGCCGTGCTGGCGCTGCTGACGCAAGCCGTGTTCGAGGTGCTCGAATGGCTGATCGGCGGGCGCGGGCGCGCCTCGACTTTTGTGGCCGTTACTTGATAAAAATCAACCCAAAACTTTTCAGTTGAGTAATTATCGAAGCAATCGTTTTATACCTGCGTTAGCCAGCGTACTGTCAGTCTCCCCTCCCATTTTCAGACAATGGGTTTGCCCACGGTGGATTTCGCCCGTGGGTTTTTTTTAGGGTTTTTCACCGGTTACCCGCGCGCCGCTGGCCAGCGCGGTCAGGGCGTCGCCGGCGACGCGGCAGATGCGCCAGTCTGGCATGACGTCGGCGCCGACGCCCTGGTAGAACCGGATCGCCGGCGCGTTCCAGTCCAGCACGGACCATTCGAAACGGCCGCAGCCGCGCTCGAGGGCAAGCTGCGCCAGTTGCACCAGCATCTGGCGCCCGAACCCGTTGCCGCGGTGCGCCTGCTTGACGTACAAATCTTCCAGGTACAGGCCCTTGCGGGTGAGGAACGTCGAGAAATTGTGGAAGAACAGGGCGAACGAGACCACCTCGCCTTGCGCGACGCCGACGATCGCCTCGCACGACGGATGCGGGCCGAACAAGCCCTCATGCAGCAGCGCTTCGGTGGCAATGACCAGGTGTTCAAGCTGTTCGAACACGGCCAGTTCGACGATCATGGCGTGGATGTGGGCGACGTCGGCCGGCTGGGCGGGACGGAGCGAAAAGGCAGGGCAGGAAGTCATGGCGTCTCCAGGACAGAGGTTGGTTGAAGGTGACGGCGGGCGGTTTGGGTCGATGCCGGGCGCAAAGTCGGCGCGCGCACGGCCCAGGCCACGCTCGACAGGCACACAAGCATGCCGAGCCACTCCAGCGGGCCGGGGCGGTAATGTTCAAGCTGGATCGACAGCAGCACCGAGATCACCGGCGTGACGACGCCGATGTACACCGCTTTCTGCGAGCCGATCCGGTGAATCAGGGTGAAATAGGCGTGGAAAGCGATCACCGAGCCGAACACCGACAGGTAGACCAGACCCATCCAGTAGCGCGGCTGTGCCGGCAGCACCAGGCGCTGGCCCGAGAGCGCGATCCACGCCAGCACCAGCGCGGTGCCCCACAACATCGACCAGGCCATCGTCAGCAGCAAATTGGTGCACTGCGCGCGCACCTTGGCAACGATCACGCTGCCGGCCGAACTGGCGATCGTCGCCGCCAGCGCCAGCCCGAGGCCAAGCAGGAAGTGGGCGTTTGGGTCACTGCCGCCGCTGCCGCCGACGATCTCTTGCCAGGCCGCGCCGATCGGGCGCGAAAACAGCAGGCCGACGCCGCCCATCGCGACCGCGCCGGCCGACCAGGTGCGCCAGCCGATCGGGCTGCCGAACAGGATGCGGCTGCAGAGCGGTGTCCAGAACACCATCAGCGCGAACAGCACCGCAACCAGCGCCGACACCAGGTACTGCTCGGCGTTGTAGGTGCAGATGTACGACAGGCAGAACGTCAGCAAGCCTTGCAGCATGAGCCAGCGCTGGGTGCGCCAAGGCAGGTGCAGGTGGTCGCCGCGCAGCAGGCACCAGGCGAACAGGATGGCGGCGGCGATACCGAAGCGGTAGGCGACCGAGACCGCCGGTGGTGCTTCGCCCAATTGCAGGGTGATCGCCCAGAAGGTCGAGCCCCAGATCAGCGAGGCGATTGCAAACAGAAGAGGTGAAGACATCGCAAAAGTATACGAGTTTTAAAGTTTCCTGTCAGCATGTGGGTAAAAACGACAGTAGCCGCCATCCGGCTTGATCTGCGGCAAACCGGCTGCCGACGATTTTTCGCGTCGCGCAGCCATCGGTATCATTGGGCAACTATGCAAAAAGGCCAACTCATGAAGCCGTCGCTCAACCTCAAAGTCCTGATCCTGCTCGGTTACGTTGTGCTGTGCACGATGCTGGTGCTGCTCAACCAACAGGGCGACGCGCCGGCCGCCCTCGATCACCAGGGCTACCATGGCCATCAGGGCTACCAGGGCGACAGATAAGCGGGCGGCGTTGTTCGGTACCTGATGCCCGCCGCTCCTTGTCACCGGCATACGCCGGCGATCGGATAGAATCGTTGCATGACCGCACCTTCGCCATCGGCTGGTGGACCTGGCCTCGCTGGCTTGGCGCCCGTGGTGGCCGCCAGCACGCGCATCCTCATCCTCGGCAGTTTCCCGGGCGCCGCCTCGCTGGCCGCGCAACAGTATTACGCCCATCCACGCAACCAGTTGTGGCCGATCCTCTCAAGGCTGACCGGCGAGGACCTGGCAGCTCTGCCCTACGCCGAGCGCCTGCCGCGTTTGCTGGCGCACGGCTTCGGCCTGTGGGACGTGCTTGGCGCCTGCGAGCGCAAAGGCAGTCTCGATGCCAGCATCCGCAACGCTTGCGCCAACGATTTCGCGCGCCTGCACGCCGTGTGCCCGCAGCTGGAAATGATCGGCTTCAACGGCCAGGCCGCGGGCAAGTTCGCGCCGCAATTCGCCCAGGCCGGCTACCGCACCGTCGTGCTGCCGTCAACGTCGCCGGCGCATGCCGGCACGTCGTTCGATCGCAAGCTGGAGAACTGGCGGTGGCTGCTGGCGCCTGAAGCCGGCTTCTGAGTCGGATGCCCGGAGTGCTTAGCGCGTCGGCGCCACCACCCGCACCACCGACTCCAGGTAATCGACAAACCCCATTTCCAGATACAGCCGGTGGGCAGCGTCGTTGGCGCGCATCACGTGCAGGAACGGCGTCTCGCCGCGCGCCATCTGGCGATGGACCAGTTTGGCGATGAGCTGGCGCGCCAGGCCGCGTCCCTGGTGGTCGGGGTGGACGCAGACGCCGCTGATTTCGCGCAGGCCGGTGGCGTGCATCCGCTCGCCGGCCATGGCCACCAGACGCGCGCCGTCGAAGGTGCCGAAGTACTCGCCAAGCTCGATGGTGCGCGGGCCGAATGGGCCGGGGCGGCACAGTGCCGCCAGTTGCACCGCCTGGTTCGCGTGCTCGGGGCCCAGCGCCGTCGCCGCCGGCGCGCCATCAAACGCCAGGGGGGCCGCGTGCCACACCATCCGGTACATGGTCGACTCGGCGTCGATCCGCCAGCCGTCGGGCGCCTTGCCGCTCCAGCCTTCGCAGTAGAAGTGTTCGCCGGCGTCGCAGTACGGCGCCAGCGCGGCGAAGTCGGGCCGGTTCACATCGGCGAACGCCAGAATGGGCGAGAAGCCGCGCGCGTAGCGGCGCGCTTCGCTTTCGCCGGCGGCGAAGCGGGCGTGCGGGCCGGTGAGGACATGCCAGAAAATCCGGTCGAGAAGGGCGGAGCGTTGCATGTCGCGTCAGTGGGCAGAAAGCGCGATTGTAGAGCACAGCGGCAAACGCCGCCCTTGTCCCGTTCGGGCGGTGCGCAATCGTGCTGATCTGTGGCGTGCCGGACGAAAGTGGCGCTAGAATCGGTGCATGACAAATTTATCCAGCACGATGTTGGCCGGTATCGACTTTGACGCCCCCTCGCACATGGTGGCGCGCCAGCTGATCGGGGTGATGCTGCTGGTCGACGGCGTGGGCGGGCGCATCGTCGAGACCGAGGCCTACGACGGCGAGGATCCGGCGTCGCACAGTTTTTCCGGCCGTACCGAACGCAATGGCGCGATGTTCGGCGCCCCCGCCCACGCCTACGTGTACCGTTCGTACGGCATCCACTGGTGCCTGAACTTCGTGTGCCGCGAGCAGGGCCATGGCGCCGGGGTGCTGATCCGCGCGCTCGAGCCACTGGCCGGGCTCGACGCGATGCGGGCGCGGCGCGGCCAGGACGCCGGGCGATTGCTGTGCTCCGGCCCCGGCCGGCTGTGCCAGGCGCTGGCGGTGTCGCACCAGCACAACGGGATGGCGCTGGCGCGGGCGCCGTTTGCGCTGGAGGCGGCGCCCACGGCGCCCGCGGCACCCGTGGTGGCCGGTCCGCGCATCGGCATTTCGAAAGCAATGGCGGTGCCGTGGCGGTTCGGGCTGGCCGGCTCGCGGTTCTTGAGCCGGCCATTCTGAGCCAGGTCAGGCCTTTTTGCGGCCGCTGCGCAAGTTGGCCGGGTTGGCCGAATTGGCCGAATTGGCCGAATTGGCAGAATTGGCCGAATTGACCAAAAAGCGCGGTGCGGCGCCGCGCATGCCGCCGTGCGGCGAGCGGCGTTCGTCGGGATCCTGGAAGCCGTTCACTTGCGCGCCGGCGGCGTACGCAGCGTCATCGCCTTCCATCTTGAAAATCGACACTGCCTGCGCCAGGTTGATGGTCTGCTCGTGCAGGCTGCTCGCCGCCGCCGCCGCCTCCTCTACCAGTGCGGCGTTCTGCTGCGTCATGTCGTCCATCTGGCCGACCGCATGATTGACTTCGGCAATGCCTTCGGCCTGCTCCGAGCTGGCCACGCTGATGCGCGCGATGATGTCGTTGACCTGCTGCACCGAGGCGACGATATGGCCCATGCTGGCGCCGGCCTCGTTGACCGAAGCGCTGCCGCCGTCGATGATGGCGACCGAGGCGGCGATCAACGTTTTGATTTCCTTCGCCGCCGCTGCCGAGCGCTGCGCCAGCGTGCGCACTTCCGACGCCACCACCGCGAAACCGCGTCCCTGCTCGCCGGCGCGCGCCGCCTCCACCGCGGCGTTCAGCGCCAGGATATTGGTCTGGAACGAGATGCCGTCGATCACGCCGATGATCTCGACGATCTTGCGCGAGCTCGCCTTGATCGACTCCATCGTGTTCACTGCGCGGCCGACCGCCTTGCCGCCGTTGGCCGCCAGGTCCGCCGCGCTCGCCGCCAGTTCGGTCGCCATGCGCGCGTTGTTGGCGTTCTCCTTGACCGCCACCGTCAACGTTTCGATCGCACTGGCGGTCTGTTCGAGCGAGGCGGCCTGCCGCTCGGTGCGGGTCGACAAATCCAGGTTGCCGGTGGCGATTTCCTGCGATGCGGTGTCGATCGAGCGCACCGAGCCGAGGATGCTGCGCAAGGTGGTGCTAAGGGTGCCGATGGTGCGGTCGAGTGCGCGCGAGGTGTCGGCGATTTCGTCGCGGCCGTCGCTGCCGACGCCGGCCGTCAGGCGCCCTTGCGCCAGTTCGGCCACCACCCTGGAGATGCTCCGGATATCGGCCAGCATCGCGCGCCGCACCATGATCGTGACCACGATCGACAGGGTGATCGACAGCAGAACGAGGGCGGCCATGGTGAGGACCAGCCGGCGAAATTGCTCTTTCGCGGCGCGGTAGGCGGTTTCGCCAAGCGTTCTTTCCAGCGCCGACAACTGCGCCAGCTGGCCGTTGAGCAGGCCGAATTCCTTCTCCGCCTTGGCCATCGAACTGGCCCCCAGCGACAGGTCGGTTTGCGCCAGTTCGATCGTGTCCTGCACGCTTTTGCGGTACGCCTTGAGTGCCGCGCCGCACAGGTCGATGATCTTGCGCTCGGCCGGATCGGCCACCGCCGTCAGCGCGTCGAGCTGGGATGCGATCTCGACGTGCTTGTTGCGGATGTCGGCGACCAGCCCATTCAGGCGCGCCTGCGCAAAGCTGCCGTTGATCCAGGCCAGCAACTGGTAAATGTTCGCATGGGCGAACTTGGCGTCGCCCGATATGTCGGCCGCCGCCTTCAGACGCGCTGCCCGCACTTGCACCAGGTTTTCCAGCGAGGCGTTCTGATGCACCATGCCGTAATACGCGCTGCCTGCGGTAAGTATCAGCAGGATCAAAACGAGCCCCGGCGCCAACAGCAGCTTCGGACCAATGCGCAATTTGTTCAGCATGTCAGCTCCAGTTTGAAAAACATCGACCGTGCGCCGCCATCGGCGCACAGAGCTTACTTCTTGTAGACGCCGGCGATCAGCACAACGTCGCCGACCCGCATCAAGTACGTCGTCTTGGCTTCGACCTTGCCGTTTTCCGGGTTCTTGTACATGTAGTCGACCCAGCCCTTGCCGTCCTTTTTTGCAATGTCCATGATGTCGCGCCGGTACATTTTGCCGTTGGTGTCCGGCACGTCGTTCATGTCCTTGCCAATCAGCGCCAGGTTGAACGGGTGGGCAATATTGACGCCGGCCGGAAAGTCGCGCATGTAGATGTACATCGAACCCTGCACGAAGTCAGGGTCCTTGGCGGTAATTTTCTTGACCAGCGCGTCCTTGCCGTACGCCTTGACGAAGGCGGCGCCCCGTTCAACCATCGCAATCGCGTCTTTTTCAGTCGGTTCGGGCGCTGCCACGGCAGTGGCGAGCGAGAGGGACAGCAGCACGCCGGTAAACAGATGTTTCATATCGTCTCCTGGGGTCAAGGGGGAAGTGGCGCCATGTGTTGCCTGTGCGCATGGGTAATTTACTCTTCCAGCCATCCGGGAAAATTGCGTTAGCGCAAAAGAAAGCACGCATGGCCGCCACCGCGCTGGCCAATTTTGCAGCGGGCCGCGCCTGCAAGTTGTGGAATATTCTCCTTATTAATTGATTTGAGGCAATTTAGTGGCATCGGGAGAATCTTATGATGACTTCTCGCCGGCAATGTTTATTGAATTAAAGAATCCGCGCCGGCACCGCTGATCGCTTCGCCGCTCTTTCTGGAGACCGCCTTGTACACCGAAATGACACACGCCATGGTCGCTCCCGCCGCCCATCTCACGTTATCGGACGCCGCTGATCGGCCTTCGGTCCAACGCCCCCTGCAGCAAGCCCCTGACGCCCTGCAAGCGAGCATGCACGATGCGCTCAAAGGAGGCAGGCTGAGCGTGGCTGCGGTCTTTTGCTATGTCTTCGTGCCCTTCGCTTTCGGCCATTACCTGTCGCTGCTGTTGCGCAATATAAATGCGGTGCTGGCGCCGACGCTGGTGAACTCGATGTCGTTGACCTCGGGCGAACTCGGCCTGCTCACCAGTGTCTTTTTCCTGTCGTATGCGCTGGTGCAGCTGCCGGTCGGGATCGCGCTCGACCGCTACGGCCCGCGCAAGGTGCAACTGGTGCTGATGCTGGTGGCCGCCGCAGGGGCGCTGCTGTTCGCCATGGGCCAGAGTTTCTCCCAGCTGGTTGCCGCGCGCGCGCTGATCGGGCTTGGGCTGGGCGGTTGCTTCATGTCGGCGGTGAAGGTGATCTCGACCTGGATCTCGCCTGCCAAAGTCCCCTCGGTGCACGGCTATTTGATTGCAGTTGGCGGGCTCGGCTCGGCCACGGCCACCTTGCCGGTGCGCCTGGCCTTGGAGCACACCGATTGGCGCGGCCTGTTTATCCTGCTCGGCGTGCTCATCGCGTGCTCCGGCCTGCTCATCTGGCTGGTCACGCCGCGCGAAGCGTCCATCCGCCCGGCCAGGGCGCCGACGGTGAAATCGGTGTTCGATGTCTACCGCGCCGCGGCGTTTCGCAAGACCGTCTCGCTGATCCTGATTCCGCACACGGTGTTCTTCGGTATCCAGGGCCTGTGGATCGGGCGCTGGCTGGCCGATGTCGCGCACTTTTCCGACGCGGCGGTGGCCTATCTGCTGTACATGAGCATGGCGGCGGTCATTTTTGGCGCCATCGCGGTCGGCCTGATTACCGAAGCGGCCGCTCGGCGCGGCATCAGGCCGCTCGACCTGGCCGCCGGCGGCATCGCCCTGTTCGTGCTGGTGCAAGTGGCGATCATGTGCAACCACGCGCCCAGTTTCCAGCTGTTGGCGGTGCTGTTTACGCTGCTTGGCACAATTACCGGGATGGAATACACCATCGTCGCGCAAAGCCTGCCGCGCGAACTGACGGGGCGCGCGGCAACCTGCCTGAACCTGCTCATTTTCATCGGCGCCTTCCTGGTGCAGGCCGGCTTCGGTCAAATCGTCGGCTTGTGGCGTCCCGACCTGCTCGGTCATTATCCGGCCATCGCTTACCGGGTCGCCTTTGGCGTGCTGGTGCTGTTGCAACTGCCGGGACTGGTAAATTATGCCCTGGGGCGGCGTCCGGTAAAATGCGCCTCTGTCACGCTCATTCCGAAAGAAGAATATGAAATTAGTCCGCTACGGCCGTCCCGGTAAGGAAAAACCAGGCATGATCGACGACCTGGGCCGGCTGCGCAGTCTGGCCGGCGTGCTCGACGACATCGATCCCGCGGCCTTGTCGGACAAGGCGCTGCGCAAGCTGGCCAAAATCGACCCGGCGACGCTGCCGCTGGTGCGCGGCGAACCGCGCTTCGGCGTGCCGCTCGCCAAGGTCGGCAAATTCATCGGCATCGGCCTCAATTACGCCGACCACGCCAAGGAAACCGGCATGCCGGTGCCGAACGAGCCGATCGTCTTCATGAAAGCGATATCGAGCCTGTCCGGCGCCGATGACCCGGTGGTGCTGCCGCCCGGCTCGAAAAAAACCGACTGGGAAGTCGAACTCGGGGTGGTGATCGGCACGCGCGCGCAGTACGTCAGCGAAGCCGACGCCCTCGACTACGTGGCCGGGTTTTGCGTCGTCAACGACGTCTCCGAGCGCAGCTACCAGTTCGAAAGCGCGCAGTGGGACAAGGGCAAGGGCTGCGACAGCTTCGGTCCCGTCGGCCCGTGGCTGGTCACGCGCGACGAGGTTGTCGACGTGCAAAAACTCGATTTGTACCTGGAACTGAACGGCAAGCGGATGCAGAGCGGCTCGACCGAGACGATGATCTTCACGGTGGCCCAGCTGGTCAGCTACCTGTCGCGCTTCATGACGCTCGAACCGGGCGACATCATCGCCACCGGCACGCCGCCCGGCGTCGGTATCGGCCGCACGCCGCCGCGCTTCCTCAAGCCCGGTGACACGCTGCGCCTGGGCATCGCCGGTCTTGGCGAACAGCAGCAGCAGGTGCTGGCGTATCCGAAGGCGGCAAAATAAGCGAGTGTCAGGCCAGCGCTTCCTTGGCCGCTTCTTCCGGCGTCAGGCCGTCGTAGAACTGGTCGGTGAACCACTCGACCTGTTCTTCGATGTGGTCCTGGGCCTCGGCCAGGGTGGCGCCGCCGGCGACGAGGAATTTCTCCACTTCGATGCACCAGTTAATCAGCGCCATCGTTTCTTCGTCGAGTTCTTCTTTCTTTGCCATCGTATTCCCCTTGCGTTGTGATCAGGCTGCGAGGCCCTTGGCCAGCAGGTCGGCGACCAGTGCATTCAGGTCGACGTCGCGCTCTTTCGCCCGGGTTTGCAGTTGCAGCACCAGGTCGCTGTTGAGCTTGACGGCGAACGGCACCAGGCCAGCCGCCTGGTCGAGTTTGCGCTGCTCGCGGCGGTCGACCGTGGCGCCGGCGCTGTTGCCGAAGCCGCCCGCGTTCGGGGCCAGCATCTGGCCCATCAATTTTTTGGCGTCACTCTTTGCCATGCCGGTTTTTTTCATGTGCTGCTTTCTGGTGATTTGTTGGTGGGGATTTTACGCCGGAACGAACGTGACGGCGTTTCGTAGGTGATGCGAGCGGCGTCGCTGACGCCAGCACGTCGTTCCCGCGCACGCGGGAGTCCAATTTGGTGGCAACGCGATGGCATGGGGGCCCCGCGTTCGCGAGGACGACGTGAGAGCGGTAGCGCTTAGTTCAATACTTTTTTCAGCCAGGCGGAAACGTCAACGACCTCTTGCTGGCACAGCGAATGCTGCATCGGATACGCGTGCCACTCGACCTGGTAACCCATCGATTCGAGCAGGTCGCGCGACTGTTCGGCGCGGGCGATCGGGATCACGCCGTCGCTGCTGCCGTGCACCATCAGGATCGGCGTGTCGAGACTTTCCTCGGTGCGCTCGGCGGCAACCGTCGCCGACAGCGGCAGGTAGCCCGACAGGCACATCAAGCCGGCCAGCTTTTCAGGATGGCGCAGGCCCGTCTGCAAGGTCATCGCACAGCCCTGCGAGAAGCCGGCCAGAATGATCCGGTCGGCCTGGATGCCGCGCGCTTTCTCGCGCGCGATCAGCGCCTCGACCTGCAGTTGCGAGCGGCGCAGGCCGGCTTCGTCTTCGCGTCGCACCAGGTCGGCGTTGGTGATGTCGTACCAGGCCCGCATCACGTAGCCGCCGTTGACCGTCACCGGAATCTGGTCGGCGTGCGGAAACACGAAGCGGATCGGCGGCAGGCCGGCCAGATCGAGTTCGCGCACCATCGGCACGAAGTCGTTGCCGTCGGCGCCCAGGCCGTGCATCCAGATGATCGCAACCGTGGGATTGGGCGCGGTGTCGATTTCGATGTTCTCGAGCAGTTCGGTCATGCCAGTTCCTGTCAGGTTAATTCTGTTGTGGGCGCAGCGCCGATTTCGGGCGGAACGCCTGGCACACGGCCGGATCGGTTTCCATGTACGGCCCGCCGATCAGGTCGACGCAATACGGCACGGCGGCAAAAATGCCGCCAACGACCTGCTTGCCGTCAACGTCTTTCAGGCCTTCAAGGGTTTCCTTGATCGCTTTCGGCTGGCCCGGCAAGTTCATGATCAGCGCCGCATGGTCGCCCGTGTCGCGGATCACCGCTGTCTGGCGCGACAAAATCGCCGTCGGCACGAAGCGCAAACTGATCTGGCGCATCTGCTCGCCAAAACCGGGCATCTCGCGCGTGCCCACCGCCAGCGTCGCGTCCGGCGTGACGTCGCGCCGCGCCGGTCCCGTGCCGCCGGTGGTGAGCACCAGGTCGCAGCGCTGCTGGTCGACCAGTTCGATCAGGGTGCGCTCGATGAGCGCGCGTTCGTCCGGGATCAAACGCGTCTGGAGGCGATACGGCGTGGTCAGCGCCGCCGCCAGCCAATCGGCCAGCGCCGGCAGCCCCAGGTCTTCGTACACGCCGCCGCTGGCGCGGTCGGACACCGACACCAGGCCGATGACCAGTTCCTTATTGACGTTCTGGCTCATCGTCAGCCAAGTCCGGGTTCAGGTCCGCGTCCAGCTCCAGCTCCAGGTCGTCTGCGTCGCCAGCCGCCGGTTTTGCCGGCTGGCCTTTCTTGCCGAGGTCCTTGAGGATCTGGAAAATCTCGCGGTAGGCCTTCGGCGGCTTGTTCTCGGCCTGCTCCTTGCGGGCGTTGCGGATCAGGGTGCGCAAGTGCTGCACGTCCAGTTCCGGATGCTCGCCCGACAATACCGTCAGCGCCTTGTCGTCGGTCAGCAGCTTTTCGCGGCGGCGCTCGAGTGCGTGCAGGTAGGCGGTATCGGCCTTCGACATGCCTTTCCAGCTGTCGATGGTGCGCTGGATGACGGCGATTTCTTCGTCGTCGAGGGTGCGCATCTTCTTGCCGACGAACTGCATCTGGCGGCGCCGGCCTTCGTGGTTGGTGATGGTCTGGCACATCAGAATGGCGTCGCGCACGTCTTCCGGCATCGGCACCCGCTTGACGCGGTCGCGTGCTTCATTGACGAGTTCTTCGCCCAGCTTTTGCACCTCGAGGCTCTGGCGCTTGGCCTCGGACTTGGAAGGACGCTCGTACTCTTGTTCGAACTCGGAGGATTGGAACCCGCAGGCACCGCGGTTAGGATTTGGCATGATATGGATCTGGCAGGCGCAAGGCCGGTCAGTAAAAACAGTAAACGACTGCTATGATAACTGTTTTCACGGACAGCCACGAAAACACGACATGAACGACTCCGTCTTTATCCACACCCAGGACCAGCTCAAACAGCTCGCCGCCGACGTTCTGGCGTTCGCGCGCGAGAAGGGCGGCACCGATGCCGCAGTCGACATCAGCGAGGGCAGCGGGCTGTCGGTGTCGGTTCGACATGGCAAGATCGAGACGATCGAGCAAAACAAGGACAAGGGCATGGGCGTGACGGTCTATATCGGCCAGAAACGCGGCAACGCCAGCACCTCGGACTTTTCGCCGGCGGCCATGCGCGCCACCGTCGACGCGGCCTACAACATCGCCCGCTTCACGGCCGACGACGACTGCGCCGGCCTGGCCGAAGCCGAACTGCTGGAGATGGCGCCGCGCGATTTGCGCCTGTGCTACCCGTGGCGTATCACGACCGAAGAAGCGGTGGAACTGGCCAAGCGCGCTGAAGGCGCCGCGTTTGACGTCGACCCGCGCATCACCAACAGCGAAGGCGGCAGCGTGCACGTGCAGCAGTCGCACTTCGTCTCTGCCAACTCGCGCGGCTTTTCCGCCGGTTACCCGTTCTCGCGTCACACGCTGTCGGTGGCGCCGATCGCCGGCAAGGGCGCCAAGATGCAGCGCGACGACTGGTACACGTCGGTGCGCGACGCCAGCAAGATGGCTTCGCCCGAAGCGGTCGGCCGCTACGCCGCCGAGCGCGCGCTGTCGCGCCTGAACGCGCGCAAACTCGACACCCGCACCTGCCCGGTGCTGTTCGAGGCGCCGCTCGCGGCCGGCCTGCTCGGCGCCTTTGTCCAGGCCACCTCGGGCGGTGCGCTGTACCGCAAGTCGACCTTCCTGCTCGATTCGCTCGGCCAGTCGGTGTTCCCTAAGCATATCCAGATCCTTGAAGACCCGCATTTGATCGGCGAGGTCGGTTCGGCGCCGTTCGACGAGGAGGGCGTGCGCACGGTGCGCCGCGACGTCGTCAAGGATGGCGTTGTGCAGGGCTACTTCCTGTCGACCTATTCGGCGCGCAAACTCGGCATGCACACCACCGGCAACGCCGGCGGCTCGCACAACCTGTTCATGACGTCGTCCAGCACCAAACGTGCCGACGATTTCGCCGGCATGCTGCGCAAGATGGGCCGCGGCCTGCTGGTCACCGAACTGATGGGGCAGGGCACGAACTACGTCACCGGCGACTATTCGCGCGGCGCCTCCGGTTTCTGGGTCGAACACGGCGTGATCCAGTACCCGGTCGAGGAAATCACGATTGCCGGCAACATGAAGGACATGTTCCAGAAAATCGTCGCCATCGGCAACGACACCCTCATCCGGGGCAACAAGTCGACCGGCTCGATCCTGATCGAGAACATGGTCGTGGCGGGCGGTTAAACCAGCCACAAACCTGTGAACCGTCATTCCCGCGCAGGCGGGAATCCCATTTCAACTAGACGCCACGCAATGGGATCTCCGCATTCGCGCGGACGACGCCGAAATTCGCATTTTCGTTGCAAGGTTTCAACGCCGCTCGTACACTCATTCAGGTAAAAATAACGCTAGGGCATTTCCCGCGCTGAAACCTACCGGAGACAACACCATGGAACGCCGCTCTTTCCTCAAAAAAGCAGCAGTCGGCGCGGCCGCTGTTGCGCCCGCGCTGGCCCAGGCGGCTAACCTGCCGACCCTTAACTGGCGCCTGGCCAGCAGCTTCCCGAAAAATCTCGACACCATCTTCGGCGCGTCCGAAATCTTCACCAAACGCGTGGCCCAGCTGACGGACAACAAATTCATTATCCGCGCCTTTGCCGCGGGCGAAATCGTGCCGGCGCTGGAAGTGATGGACGCAGTGCGCGCCGATACCGTCGAAATGGGCCACACCGCGGCGTACTATTATGTCGGCAAGGACGCCGCCTTCGCCTTCGATTGCGCAGTGCCGTTCGGCCTGACCTCGCGCCAGCAAACCGCGTGGTTCGAGCAGGGCGGCGGGCGCGAGCTGATGCGCGAGTTCTACAAGGGCTACAACATCATCAACTTCATGGGCGGCAACACCGGCACCCAGATGGGCGGCTGGTTCCGCAAGGAGATCAAGACCGTCGCCGACCTGAAGGGTCTGAAAATGCGCATCAGCGGCCTGGCCGGGCGCACCATGGCGCGCCTCGGCGTGGTCACGCAGCAGCTGCCGGCGGCCGACATCTATCCGTCGCTGGAAAAAGGCACGATCGACGCCGCCGAATGGGTTGGTCCATATGACGACGAAAAGATCGGCATTTATAAAGTGGCGCCGTTCTACTACGCCCCGGGCTGGTGGGAGGCCGGGCCGCAGCTGTCGTTCTACATCAACATCAAGGAATGGGAAAAGCTGCCGAAGCAATACCAGGCCGCGATCGAGGTGGCAACCTACGAGGCCCACGTCGGCATGCAGGCGGCCTACGACGCCAAGAATCCGGCCGCGCTGGCGCGCCTGATCAAGAACGGCGCCAAGGTGCGCTTCTTTTCGAAGGAAATGATGGACGCCGGCTACAAGGCGGCAACCGAAATGATGGAAGAAGAAGCGGCGAAAAACCCCAAGTTCAAGAAGATCTACGCGCCGTGGAAGGTCTTTCGCCGCGAGCAGAACACCTGGGCGTCGGTGGCCGAAGCGAGCATGCAGAACTACCTGATCAGCGCCAACAAGGGCAAGTAAGCAAACAAGGCCAGCAAGCAAACAAGGCAAGCAGGCCGCCTGTGGTATTACAATAACGCGCCGACAAGAACGCCCCGACATTCGGGGCGTTTTTTTGCGACGCGCGGCATAACGGTCACGGCGCAAGCCGAACTTCCTCAACAATTTTTTTAAAAACAATGGCCAACAAGACCGCTTTCTCACGCAGGCCTTGCCTTCGCCGGTTGATCGCCGTGCCGGCCATCTTTGGCATGATCGCGGCTCAGGCGGCCGGACAGCAGGGCGCTGTTGCGATCGAGCAGCAGACGCCGACAGCGGCTCCGGCCCCGCTGCAGAAAGTCGAAATCAAGGGCGCCGCCGCCTCGTACGACGCGCGGCGCAACGATACCGCCACCAAGATCGTCATTTCGCAGGAAGAAATTCTGCGCAACGGCGACACCAGCATCAGCGACGTGCTCAAGCGCTTGCCGGGCGTGACGGTGGGCGGCGTGCAGGGGCGCGGCGGCGATATCCGCATGCGCGGCCTGGGCAGCGGCTATACCCAGATCCTGCTCAACGGCGAGCCGAGCCCGGCCGGCTTCTCGCTCGATTCGCTGTCGCCCGACATGATCGAGCGCATCGAGATCATGCGCGCCGCCACCGCCGAATACAGCACTCAAGCCATCGCCGGCGCCATCAACATCGTGCTCAAGCGTGCGATCGTGACGGCGCAACGCAACATCAAGGCAGGCGTGCAGCAAGACAACGGCCACTACGGCACCAACCTCAACGTCCAGCTGGCCGACCGCAACGGGGCGCTGTCGTACGCCATCGGTGGCGGCATCAGCTACGCCAGATTCGAGCGGCCGTCGCAAGTGCTCACCGAAGGCCGCAACCCGGCCGGCGCGCCGAGCCTGCTGCGCCGCGCCGACGGCCAGAACCGCGGCCGCTTCGAAGCCTTCAATTTGTCGCCGCGCGTCAACTGGACGCTCGGGCCGGGCAACGTCATCACCTCGCAAAGCTTGATCAACCTGAACCGCTTCAACGGCAACAGCACCGAACGGCTGGCCACGCTGCTGGGCGCGGCGCCGCAGTACAGCGGCACCGATGCCGCCACCGAATCGGACTCGCAACTGCTGCGCAGCGATGTCAGCTGGACCCGCAAGCTGGCCGCGGGCGCCAAGCTCGACATCAAAGCCGGCGTCAATTACAGCGGGCGCGATTCGCGCGCCGCGTCGCGCGGATTCGACGCCGCCGGCCAGCAGGTGCTGGAGCGTCTGGTCACCTCAAGCGTGCTCGACAAAGGCGTCACCGCCAGCGGCAAAGTTGCGACGCCGATCGTCGAAGGCCACGCACTGGCGACCGGCTGGGACGGCGCCTACAGTCGCCGCGACGAAGACCGCATCCAGCGCGACATGTCGGCGCTGCCTGGCGTGGCAAAAAACCTCGACCAGGCGTTTGCCGCCAACGTCACCCGGCTGGCGCTGTTTGCGCAGGATGAATGGACCATCACGCCGCGCTGGTCGGTCTACGCCGGCCTGCGCTGGGAAGGCATCGACACGCGCAGCAGCGGCGCCGGCTACGCGCCGGTGGAAAACAAGTCGAGCGTGTGGAGTCCGCTGTTGCAGACCCTGTGGAAGCTACCCGGCAGCAAGAGCGACCAGGTGCGGCTGGGCCTGACGCGCACCTACAAGGCGCCCGGCGTGGGCAGCCTGATTCCGCGCCGCGCCGTTTCCAACAACAACAGCCAGACCAGCCCCGACCAGCAAGGCAACCCGCAGCTCAAGCCGGAACTGGCCTGGGGCCTGGACCTGGCCTACGAGCACTACCTCGACGGCGGCGGCCTGTTGACCGCCAGCACCTTCGTGCGCCGCATCGACGGCATCACGCGCAACCAGGTGAGCCTGCTCGACGGCGTGTGGGTATCGATGCCGGTCAATGACGGCGTGGCCAACACGCGCGGCATCGAGCTCGAAGCCAAGCTGCCGCTGCGTTCGCTCCACAAGACGGCGCCGAACATCGACGTGCGCGCCAATCTGGCGCGCAACTGGTCGACCTTGACAACCGTGCCCGGCCCGAACAACCGGCTCGACCAGCAGACGCCGTTCAGCGCCACGCTGGGCGCCGATTACAAGCCCGATTGGGCGCCGTTGACGCTCGGCGGCAGCTACAGCTTGCAGACCGGCGGCCCGGTGCGCATCTCGCTCACGCAGTACGCCTATTCGGCGCCCAAGCGTTCGCTCGACCTGTACGGGCTGTGGAAATTCAACCCGAAACACCAGCTGCGCGTCTCGCTTGCCAATGCGCTGCACCAGGACAACCTGGCGCAATCGCGCTACGCCGACGCCAGTGGCACGCTGAGCGACACCACCATCACGCCGACCGCGGTGGTGCTGCGCGCGCTGCTCGAGATGAAGTTCTGATCGGCTGATCAATCAGCATGCCAACATGCCGCGCTTACGTGGCACGCCCATCGTCGGCACGGCGTCGCTGCAGGGTGCATCGGGGTAACCGTATTGCGCCCGGACGGCGGGGCTGGCAGCGAACTTCGGCATCTCCTGTGCCGTGTCAAATTCTCAAGGCCCGGGTTTGCTACCGTTCGAACTCGGCCGCGCAGCGGCGCCGCCGCAGCCGCCGTCGGGAGTGTCATGAGCGCCATCCGTTTCTCGCATGCCGAGGTCACCAGCATCGACCGGCTCGGCTTCTGGCTGCAGTTCGGCGCGGAAGAGCTGTATTTGCCGTTCGTCGAGTTTCCCCGCTTCGAACACGCCACCATCGCCCAGATCACCGGCGTGGTGTGCCCGAGCGCTTGCCGCCTCTACTGGCCCGCGCTCGACCTCGATTTGCCGCTCGAGGCGATCCGCAATCCGTTCGCCGGCAAATTTCACCGCCCCTGCCACGACTGTTAGTGCCCTGCTTTGCAGCAATTTTTGCACCAATCCGCGGCGCTTCTACGCCAGCCCGCCGAAGCGCTGAAAGAACGACGTCTCCGCCAGCGGCGTGTGCTCGTCCTCGCGCCGCAGCGCCGCCAGCACATGTTCGTCGGCGGCGGCGTGGAGCGCGCGGTACAGCGCGCGCGCCAGTTCGTAGGCGCGCGCCCCCGGCCACGGATCGGGCAGCAGTTCGACCGGCAGCATCGGATCGTGCAATTGCACCCGGCGGTAGGCGTGGATCAGCAGGGTGCGGATGACGAAGGCTTGCTGCGGCGGCAATGCGCCGGCGTTCAGCGCCAGCAGCGGCGCGAACTGGTCGAGAAAATGCTGGTAGCCGGCGATCACGCCCGACAAATCCCAGCCTTCGCCGACCAGTTCCGGCAGCGGCCGGCCAGCCACGTTCGGCAGCGCGGTGGCGCTTGCCGCGAACAGCTTGCCGCCGGCACCGAGGCGCGCGAGGATCTCCCGCAGCACCTCCAGGTCGGCCGCCGGATGGCCGAACACGCCCGCTGACACCAGCGCATACCCTTCCCATAGCAGCTCCTTGCGCAGCGCCGCCTCGAGCTGGCCGGTCGCCAGCAGCAGCGTCCAGTTGCCGTCCCAGTGCACCTCGAGCGGCGCGTAGATACGGCGGTAGGCGCGCTCGAAACGCGGCAGCGCCTGCGGCAGGATCGCATACGCACTGCGGCGCCGCTCGCGGCTGGCCCGCAGCCAGCCTTCCTGTGCCAGCCGGAACACGCTGGTGCGCAGCAGGCGCTCATTGACGCCGAACGGCGCCAGCAGTTCGATCAGGCTGCCCAGCCACACCGTGCCGCCGTGCGGCGCGATGGCGTCGCCGAAAATCGTCATCACCAGCGACTTCGAACGCGGCGGCTCGGCAGCGAGAAAGCGGCCGATCCATTCACTGCTGGTCAGTTGATTCATGAGCGTTTCCGATAAGCGTCGCTGGTAGGACGGCTGGGTGGCCTGGCAAGCAACGCCGCAGTTTACTTTAGCGCCGGATGGGCGCACGATTAATTTTCTTTTTATTGCAAGCAAGGCATCAGGATACGCAATTTTATGCGATTCAAATATGTTGTGTACTTCTGTATTTTTGTATCGTATGATCGTTCGTCAGGTTCAGCCAACGGAGATCAGCATGTACGCGCAACTGGTAGAAGCCGGCCTCAAGCAAGTGCAGTCGCGCGCCGACATGAGCGAGCAGGAGCGCGCTTTCCAGGCCCGCATCGACGCCGGCGTCAAGATCGAAGCGCAGGACTGGATGCCCGACGCCTACCGCAAGACGCTGATCCGCCAGATTTCCCAGCACGCCCATTCCGAGATCGTCGGCCAGCTTCCCGAAGGCAACTGGGTCACGCGCGCGCCCACGCTCAAGCGCAAGTCCATCTTGCTGGCCAAGATCCAGGATGAAGCCGGCCACGGCCTGTACCTGTACAGCGCCGCCGAAACGCTGGGCGTCTCGCGCGACGAACTGATCTTGGCCCTGCATGCCGGCAAGGCCAGGTATTCGAGCATTTTCAATTACCCGACCCTGTCGTGGGCCGACATGGGCGCGATTGGCTGGCTGGTCGACGGCTCGGCCATCATCAACCAGATCCCGTTGTGCCGCTGCTCGTACGGCCCGTATGCGCGCGCCATGATCCGCGTGTGCAAGGAAGAATCGTTTCACGCCCGCCAGGGCTACGACATCATGCTCAGCCTCTGCAACGGCACGCCGGCGCAGAAGGCGATGGCGCAGGATGCGCTGAACCGCTGGTGGTGGCCATCGCTCATGATGTTCGGCCCGCCGGATGCCGAATCGGTCAACAGCGCGCAGTCGGCGCAGTGGCGCATCAAGCTGTTCTCGAACGACGAACTGCGCCAGCGCATGGTCGACCAGACGGTGCCACAGGCGCAGTTTCTCGGCCTGGCGGTGCCGGACCCGGACCTCACGTTCAACGCCGACACGGGGCACTACGATTTTGGCGTCATCGACTGGAGCGAATTTAACAACGTCCTGAAGGGCAACGGGCCGTGCAACAAGGAGCGTTTGAAAACCCGCGTCAAGGCCTGGGACGACGGCGCCTGGTTCCGCGACGCGCTGCTGGCCTACGCCGACAGGAAGGCGGCGCGCGCCGCGGCCTGAATACAAGAACACACCTGGAGCAGAACATGAGCAAAGAATGGCCGCTGTGGGAAGTGTTTATCCGCAGCCAGCACGGCCTGGCGCACAAGCACGTGGGCAGCCTGCACGCCCCCGACGCCGAAATGGCGCTCAACAACGCGCGCGACGTCTACACCCGCCGCAACGAAGGCGTCTCGATCTGGGTCGTGCGCGCCGCCGACATCGTCGCTTCCAGCCCGCTTGACAAGGGCATGCTGTTCGAGCCGGCCAACAGCAAGGTGTACCGCCACCCGACGTTTTTCCCGATGCCTGAAGAAGTGAAGAACCTGTGACGATCGACGCCAAAAACGCCGGTGACCGGATCGCGCACCACAAGCTCGACTATCTTTTGCGCCAGGGCGACAACGCCCTGATCCTGTCGCAACAGCTGTCGCAGCTGTGCGGCAAGGGTCCGGCGCTGGAAGAAGACATGGCCCTCACCAACGTCGCCCTCGACCTGCTCGGCCAGACCCGCATGTGGTACGCCTATGCCGCCGAACTCGAAGGCCTTGGCCGCAGCGAGGACGATCTCGCCTTTCTGCGCGACGCCGGCGCGATGCGCTGCTGCCTGCTGGTCGAGCAGCCGAACGGCAATTACGCCGACACCATGATGCGCCAGTTCTTCTTCGACACCTGGCATTATTTTTTGATGCAAGCGCTGGTGACGTCGAACGATCCGCGCCTGGCCGAAATCGCCGAAAAGTCGCTCAAGGAAGTGACGTACCACCTGCGCCGCAGCGGCGATTTGGTCGTGCGCCTCGGCGACGGCAGCGCCGACAGCCACGCCAGGGCCCAGGCCGCGGCCGACGCGCTGTGGATGTACGGCGGCGAGATGTTTGTCTACGACGCCGTCGATTGCGCGCTGGTTGACCTGGGCGCCGCGCCTGCCGCCGCGCCCTTGCGCGCCGCATTTCTCGAGCACGTCGCCGACATCTTTGCCGAAGCGACGCTGGCGATGCCGGCGGCAGACGCCTGGATGCAGGGCGGCGGCAAGAACGGCGTGCACAGCGAGCACCTCGGCTTCATCCTCGCCGAGATGCAGTTTTTGCAGCGCGCCTACCCCGGCGCCCGGTGGTAGCGTGCATGCACCCATCGTCAGCGCGCATCGCGCAAGTCTGGGACTGGCTCGGCCAGGTCATGGATCCCGAGATCCCGGTGATCTCGATCGTCGACCTGGGCATCGTGCGCGCCGTCGAGTGGCAGGGCGGCGAATGCGTCGTCACCATCACGCCGACCTATTCCGGCTGCCCGGCGATGCAGGTGATCGCCGACTCGGTGCGCGCAGCGCTGCACGGCCACGGCGTGGCGTCGGTGCGGCTGGTGAACCAGCTGTCGCCGGCGTGGACCACCGACGCGATGAGCGAGGCCGGCAAGGCGGCACTGAAGGGCTACGGCATCGCGCCGCCGGCGCAGCAGGTCGTCGACATCAGCGGCCTGCACGCCGGCGTCAAGCGCGGCGCGCTGCTTGCATGCGCCGCGAAGCTGACAGTGGCCTGCCCGAACTGCGATTCGCGCCGCACCGAGCTGACCAGCCAATTCGGCTCGACGCCGTGCAAGGCGCTCTACAAGTGCCTCGACTGCCGCGAACCGTTCGATTATTTCAAGTGCCACTGAGTCCAACGCGGCTGCCACGGCCAGCCAGTTCACCAAGGCGATCATGAGCAAATTTTATCCCCTCTCGGTCGCCGCGGTGTGCAACGAAACGCGCGACACCATCGTCGTCACCTTCACCGTGCCTTTCGCCCTGCAGGACAGTTTCCGCTATCAGCAGGGCCAGCACCTGACGCTGCGCGCGCACATCAACGACGAGTACGTGCGCCGCTCGTACTCGATCTGTTCGGCGGTGCAGGACAAGCTGCTGCGGGTGGCGATCAAGCGCTGTGCAGGCGGCCTGTTTTCACGCTGGGCCAACGACACATTGACAGCGGGGGCGGTGATCGAGGTGATGCCGCCGATGGGCCACTTCAACGTGCCGCTGGCCGCCGCGAACGCGCGCCACTACGTCGCCTTTGCCGCCGGCAGCGGCATCACGCCGATCCTGTCGATCATCAAGACGACCTTGCTGACCGAGCCAGGCAGCCGCTTCACGCTGTTTTATGGTAACCGCGCCTCGTCCTCCGTCATCTTCAAGGAAGAACTGACGGACCTGAAAGACCTGTACATGGAGCGGCTGCAGCTCGCTTACGTGATGAGCCGCGAGCAGCAGGACATCGCGCTGTTCAACGGCCGCATCACCGAAGAAAAAACCGCACAGCTGCTGCGCCACTGGATCCGCATCGACGACATCGACATCGCCTTCATCTGCGGGCCGGAGGACATGATGCACGGCGTATCAAAGGCGCTGCAGGAAGCCGGCATGCCGAAGCAAAACATCAAGATCGAACTGTTCGCCGCCAGCGTGCCGAAGCATCAGCACCAGCCACGCGATGCTGGCCTGCCCGCACGCAACGAGACCGACGTCACCGTCATCCTGGACGGCAATCACACCAGCTTCACGATGGACAAGGACAAGGAATCGATCCTTGACGCCGGCCTGCGCGCCGGCATCGACATGCGCTACGCGTGCAAAGCCGGGGTATGCTCGACCTGCCGCTGCAAGCTGGTCGAAGGCAAGGTCGAGATGGACGTCAACTACGCGCTCGAAGACTACGAGGTGGCGCGCGGCTTCGTGTTGTCGTGCCAGAGCTTTCCCGTGACCGACAAGGTCGTCATCGACTTCGATCAGGCCGAGTAAAAAAGTACAAAGCACAAAGCACAAAGCACAAAGCACAAAGCACAATTTTTTCGGAGCGCGCATGAACTACCAGAACATCCTGTTCCACATCGAGAACGGCATCGCCAGATTGACGCTGAACCGTCCGGACAAACTGAACAGCTTTACCCAGGCGATGCACCTCGAGGTGCGCCACGCGCTGGCGCTCACCGCCACCGACCCGAGCGTGCGCGTGCTGCTGCTGACCGGCGCCGGCCGCGGCTTTTGCGCCGGCCAGGATTTGTCGGACCGCGCCGTCGCACCGGGCGCGCAAGGGATCGACCTGGGCGACTCGGTCGAGCAGTATTACGCCCCCCTGGTACTGTCGATCAAAGCGCTGCCGATGCCGGTGATCTGCGCCGTCAACGGCGTGGCCGCCGGCGCCGGCGCCAACCTCGCGCTCGCCTGCGACATCGTGCTGGCGGCAAAATCGGCCAGCTTCGTTGAAGTATTCTGCAAACTCGGGCTGATCCCCGACACCGGCGGCACCTGGCATTTGCCGCGCCTGATCGGCCACGCGCGCGCCATGGGGCTCGCCATGCTGGGCGAAAAACTGAACGCCGACACCGCCGAACAGTGGGGCCTGATCTGGAAGTGCGTGGCCGACGCCGCCCTGATGGACGACGCGAACGCGATGGCCGCCCACTTCGCGCTAGCGCCGACCAAGGGCCTGGCAATGACCAAGAAAGCGCTGCAGGCGAGCGACGCCAACACACTGCCCGAGCAGCTCAAGCTGGAAGCGTTGATGATGCGCGAACTGGGCAACAGCTTCGATTACAAGGAGGGCGTCGCCGCGTTCATCGCCAAACGCCCGCCCAATTTCCGCGGAGAGTAAAAAGGATAACGATGACAGCACATTGCACACAAACGGGACTCGAAGCGGGCAGCGTCGTCGCCGTCGTCGGCTGCGGAGAAGGGCCGCATGTCGAGCCTTGATGCGGAAGCGGCGAATACGCGCCTGCACGTTGCCACCGTTCTTGCCGGCGTCGGTGGCGCCGTGCTCGTCGTCGAGGCGATCGTCGAGGATATCGACGTCAAGCGCACCCTGTTCGCCGAACTCGAAACCATCGTCGCCGACGGCTGCATCCTGGCCACCAGCACCTCGTCGATCTCGGTCACCGCGAGCGGTGCAAAACTGCGCCGCCCGCAGCGCCTGGTCGGCATGCATTTCTTTAACCCGGTGCCGCTGATGGCGCTGGTCGAAGTGGTCAAAGGCCTGGCCACCGAAGAGCCGGTCGCCGACACCGTGTTCGCCACCGCCACCGCCAGCGCCTGGGGCAAGAGCCCGGTGCACGCCAGGTCGCCCCCCGGCTTCATCGTCAACCGCGTCGCCCGTCCGTTTTATGGCGAGGCGCTGCGGCTGCTGTCGGAGCAGGCGTGCGACCCGGCCACGCTGGACGCGGTCATGGTCGATGCCGGCGGGTTTCGCATGGGCCCGTTCGCGTTGATGGATTTGATCGGCCACGACGTCAAGCCGGCGCCGCGTACCGAAGCGGCCCGGCCCAGGCCTGAAACGGTCAGTCTCAGCAGCGGGCCGGACGGCGTCAGCCCCGTCAACGGCGCGCGGATTGACGGGCTGATTGACGCGCTCAGGCAGCGCCTGGCCGGCGCCGGCTTTGTAGTCGGCCGCAGCGCGGGGCTCGGCGCGTTCGAACACGAGGCGCCAACCTTCCACTGCAACGGCGCCGCCATCTTCCTCACCGGCGGCCGCAGCGCCACCGGACGCGCCGACGCCGACCACCACGCCGACACCGTGCTGTTCGACCTCGCGCTCGATTACGCCGGAGCGACGCGCATTGCGTTATCGCGCGCCGACCAGTGCGGCGACGCCGCCCACAACGCCGCCGTCGGGCTGTTCCAGGCGGCCGGTTTTGCCGTCTCGCGCATTGACGACGTGTCCGGGATGGTGGTGATGCGCACCGTCGCCATGCTGGCCAACGAAGCGGCCGACGCCGTCAACCAGGGCGTGTGCAGCGCCAGCGCGGTCGACATCGCGATGCAAAAAGGCGTCAATTACCCGCGCGGCCCGCTGGCCTGGACCGACACCATCGGCGTGCGCCAGGTCGTCACCGTATTGTCGAAATTGGCGCCGCGCTTCTGACCATCCTGCCGCAACTGCTGCAATCGTTCGAAGGCTGGGAAGTGGGGGTGTTCGGCGTGATCCTGATGGGCACCATGATCTTCCTGCCGAAAGGGCTGGTGCCGAGCATCGCCCAGCGCCTGCGCGAAAGGAAATGATGCTCACCACCGAACACCTCAGCAAGCGTTTCAGCGGCGTGCACGCGGTGCAGGACGTCTCGTTCACGGTGCGCGAAGGGACGATCCATTCCGTGATCGGCCCCAACGGCGCCGGCAAGACCACGCTGTTCAACCTGGTCAGCGGCATCTACGCGCCGACCACGCGGCGCATCATGCTCGGCGGCGAGAACGTCGCCGGCATGGCACCGGACGCGCTGGCGCGGCGCGGCCCCGAGCTGCTGGTCAACGAGCAGGTGCAGTCGGCCTATCTCGGCATGCAAGCCGGCACATGGCCGGCATATACGCCGGCACATAAAGGAAAAACAGCATGGCCAAGGTCTACGAAATCAATGGCGTCACCCCGGTGGTGCATCCGTCAGCGTACGTGCACCCGAGCGCGGTGCTGATCGGCGACGTCATCGTCGGGCCGCGCTGTTACGTCGGCCCGCTGGCGTCGATGCGCGGCGACTTCGGCCGGCTGGTGCTTGAAGAAGGCGCCAATTTGCAGGACTGCTGCGTGATGCACGGTTTTCCGGGCGACGACACGGTTGTCGAAGTCGACGGCCACATCGGCCACGGCGCGGTGCTGCACGGCTGCCGCATCAAGCGCAATGCGATGGTCGGCATGAACGCGGTGGTGATGGACCAGGCGGTGGTGGGCGAAGACGCGATCGTCGCCGCGATGAGCTTCGTCAAGGCCGGCATGGTCATCGCGCCGCGCAGCATGGTGATGGGGGTGCCGGCGAAAGTGGTGCGGATGCTCAGCGAGAAGGAAATTGCGTGGAAGCATTTTGGCACGCAACAGTACCACGAACTGGTCGTGCGCTCGCTGCAGACCATGCGCGAGACAGAGTCGCTCGACGAAGCCGAGCCGGACCGCAAGCGCATCGCGTTCGACGTTGACATGCACAAGCCAAAAGAATGAATACTTCACTACCCAAGGATATGAAAAATGAATAACGTATCAACCCTGCAAAGCCTGATCGGCGGCCGCTGGCTCGGCAAGGAGGTGCATGTGCCGCTGCACAGCGCCATCGACAGCACGCTGATTTTCCACACCCACGCCGAAACAATCGACTTCGACGAGGCCGTGGTCTACGCCATCAAGACCGGCGTGCCGGCCTTGATGGCGCTCGATTTTCAGACCCGCGCGGCGCGCCTGAAGGCGCTGGCAACGTACCTGATGGGCCGCAAGGAGGAGCTGTACGCCATTTCCCGCCACACCGGCGCCACCCGCCCCGACAGCTGGGTCGACATTGAAGGCGGCATCGGCACCCTGTTCGCCTTTGCCAGCATGGGCAGCCGCGAGCTGCCGTCGTCGAACGTGCTGCATGAAGGCCCGGCGATTGCGCTCGGCAAGCGCGGCGGTTTTGCCGGCACCCACATCCTGGTGCCGCGCGGCGGCCTGGCGGTGCACATCAATGCCTTCAATTTTCCGATCTGGGGACTGCTGGAAAAATTCGCCCCCAGTTTTCTCGCCGCGATGCCGTGTATCGGCAAGCCGGCCACGTCGACGAGCTACCTGACGGCAGCAGTGGTGCGCATGATGATGGAGTCAAGCCTGCTGCCGGACGGCAGCCTTCAGCTCATCATCGGCAGCACCGGCGACCTGCTCGAGCGTTTGAACGGATCTGATGTCGTCACCTTCACCGGTTCCGCCGACACCGCGTTAAAGCTGCGCGCCAACAGGAATTTGCTGGCCAACTCGGTGCCGTTCACCGCCGAAGCGGATTCCCTCAACTGCGCCATCCTGGGGCCCGACGTCAGCCCCGACGACCCGGAGTTCGAGCTGTTCGTCAAGGAAGTGGCGCGCGAGATGACCGGCAAGGCCGGCCAGAAGTGCACCGCCATTCGCCGCATCATCGTGCCGCAAGCACAAGTCGATGCGGTGGCCGAACGGCTGCGCGAGAAGCTGTCGAAGATCGTCGTCGGCGACCCGAACATGGCCGGCGTGCGGATGGGCGCGCTGGCGTCGATGGAGCAGCATCGCGATGTCGGCGAACGGGTCGCCCTGCTTGCCGCGGGCAACGAAATCGTGTTCGGCGCGCGCGACGGCTTTGCGCCCGTGGGCGACGGCTGCGCCAACGGCGCCTTTTTTGCGCCGACCTTGCTGCTGTGCCGCAACGCCATGGACAACAGCGCCGTGCACGACGTCGAAGCGTTTGGCCCGGTCAGCACCTTGATGACGTATTGCGGCATCGACGAAGCCATCGCGCTGGCCGCGCGCGGCAAGGGCAGCCTGGTATCGACGCTGTGCACCAAAGACCCGCAGGTGGCGGCGCGCGCGGTGCCGGGCCTGGCCGCATGCCACGGCCGCGTGCTGGTGCTCGAGCGCGAAGCAGCGGTCGACTCGACCGGCCACGGCGCGCCGCTGCCGCAACTCAAGCACGGCGGCCCGGGCCGCGCCGGCGACGGCGAAGAGCTCGGCGGCATCCGCGCGGTGCGCCACTTCCTGCAGCGCGCCGCGCTGCAAGGCTCGCCCACCATGCTCGCCGCCGTCACGGGCGAATACGTGCGCGGCGCCGCGGTGCAGGAAAGCGCACTGCACCCGTTCCGCAAGCATTTCGAGGATTTGTTGATGGGCGACTCGCTGCTGACGCACCGGCGCACCGTGACCGAGGCCGACATCGTGGCGTTTGGCGGCGTCTCGGGCGACTTTTTCTACATGCACTTCGACGAGATCGCGGCGAAGGATTCGCAGTTCGGCAAGCGCATCGCGCACGGCTACTTCGTGCTGTCGGCCGCCGCCGGGCTGTTCGTCTCGCCGGCGCCCGGTCCGGTGCTGGCCAACTACGGCCTCGACAACCTGCGCTTCATCGCCCCGGTGGCGATCGGCGACACCATCCGCGCGCGCCTGACCTGCAAGCGCAAGGTCGACCGCCACCGCGTCGATGAAAAAGGCGTCGGCCAGGGCGTCGTGGCGTGGGACGTGCAGGTCACCAACCAGCACCAGGAACTGGTGGCCAGCTACGACATCTTGACCTTGGTGATGAAGCGCGCGTAAACACTGCCGCTCGGCCCGGGGGCGCTATGTTTGCTGATTCTGCTGATTGCGCGGGCCGCCGAACGTCGCATGACGGTCGAGCAAGGCCGACAGCATTTCCGCCGGCAAGGCCCGGCTGTAATAGAACCCCTGGGCGGCGGTGCAGCCCTGGGCCATCAAAAATTCGGATTGCTGACGCGTTTCCACCCCTTCCGCGATCACCTTGAGGTGCAAGCTGTTGGCCATGGCAATGATGGCCGTGACGAGGGCAGTGTTGTTGGCGTCGGTACCGATGTCGCGCACGAACGACTGGTCGATCTTGAGCGCGTTGACCGGGAAGCGTTGCAGGTAAGCCAGGCTGGAGTAACCGGTGCCGAAGTCGTCCAGCGACAGTTGAATGCCCATTTCGCTCAACTGCGTGAGGGTGGCCAGGTTGTTGTCGCTGCGCTGCATCAAGATGCCTTCCGTGATCTCCAGTTCGAGGGCGCTGGCCGGGATGCCGGTTTGTTCCAGAATGTGCCCGACGACCGTGCAGAAATCGCCCTGTTCCAATTGCCGGGGCGACAGGTTGACCGCCATCTTCAAGTCCCGGTGGCCGGCGTCATGCCACCTTTTCAATTGCCGGCACGCTTCGCGCAATGCCCACTCGCCGATCGGCAGGATCAAGCCGGATTCTTCGGCGTTGCCGATGAACGCGCCGCAAGAAATCGGCGACTTGCCCGTTGGTTGCCAGCGCAACAGCGCTTCGGCTGAATAGATCACGCCGCTGTGCATGTGCACTTGCGGTTGAAAATGCAGCACGAATTCGCCCTGCGCCAGCGCCTGACGCAAGCGCGCGCCCACCACCAGGCGCTCCTGCGTGGCGTCATTCAGGGCCGGGGTAAAGAACTGGAAATTGCCGCGTCCCCGTTCCTTGGCATGGTACATCGCCGTATCGGCGGTGCGCATCAGGGTTTCCCCATCGGCGCCGTCATCGGGGTACACGCTGACGCCGATGCTGCCATTGACGTGCAGGTCGTGGCCGTCGACGCTGAACGGTTGCTCCAGGACGTGCAGCACCTTTTGCGCCACCTGTGCGGCGCCGTCGCAGTCGCTCAGCAAAGGCAGGCAGAGAACGAATTCGTCGCCGCCGAGGCGGGCCAGGATGTCGCCTTCACGCAGGCATTGTTGCAAGCGCTTGGCCGTCATTTTCAGCACCACATCGCCAATGTGGTGACCAAGAGAATCGTTGATGTTCTTGAAATAATCCAGGTCGATGAACAAAATTCCCACCCGGCTCTGGTTGCGGTGGGCGTACGCCAGTGCCAGCGTGATGTGCTCCTGAAACAGCATGCGATTGGGCAATCCCGTCAAACCGTCATGGTTGGCGACATGGAAAACCTGATCTTCGGCTTTTTTGCGCTCGCTTAAGTCAAGCACGAAGCTGACCAGTTGGTCGTGCGAGCCGTCGATCATTGCGCTGCCGATCAGCACGGGAGCGAAACTGCCGTCCTTGCGGATGTACTGCGTTTCATACGGCACGCAGGTGCCGGTTTTTTGCAGCTCTGCAATGGCAAGCTTGTCGGCTGCGCGGTATTCGGGCGACGCCAGGGTTGCCAGGCGCAGTTTGCCGGAGCCGAGGTCGTTGCGCGAATAACCGGACAGCTGCAGAAATGCGTCGTTCGCTTCGCTGATCGCGCCGCCCGTATCGGTAAAAATGACGCCGATGATGTTGGCGTCGACGAGGCGGCGGATACGCCCTTCGCGTTCCTGCAAGGCGGCGTACAGGCGGGCATTTTCCAGCGAAATGGCGGCCTGCGACGCCAGCAGTTTCAGCACCGCCACGCGCTCCGGGGCGAACGCGTGGGTGAGCAGATTGTTTTCAAGGTAGAGCAGGCCGATGAGCACATGCTGGCGCAAGATCGGCAGGCACAACAGCGATTTCGGTTCGTGGCCAACAAAGTACGGGTCGCTTGAAAACGGGTTTTTTTGCGCCACGTCCGCCAGCAACACCTCTTCTTTACTGCGCCGCACATAGTTGAAGATCGTCGTCGGCAAAAAACCGTCCTCGGGCGCCTTGTTGCCGAAAAAACGAACCTGCGTCATCGCCTGGTCAACGTGCGCTTGCGCCGCCAATTTGAGTATGGCGTTGTCGTACAGCAGCAGGGAGCCGGCTTGCGCGCCGGCGCTTTCCATGACGATGTGCAACAGCGTGTCGCTCAGTTCATCGAGCACGATGCGACCCGAAATGGCTTGCGAGGCCTTGATGATGGAAAGGCTGTCGAGTTGCAGTGCGGCAGGGCCATCGAGTGTGCCGGATGCCGTGCCAGACTGCGCGCGCAGTGCGGGAAATTGTGCATCGAGCTGCGCGACCTTGCCATCGGCGCCCCAGCGCCGGTAGCTGGCGCGCGCCTCGAGCAGGTAGAGATCAGCGATCACGTTCAAGCCGCGCTGCCGATAGAAAGCGGATGCCAGCTCGAAGATGATGGCCTGCCTCTGGTTGAAGCTGCTGTCGCGGGCCGCAACGATGGCCTGCTCGTAGAGCTGCTCGGCATCCTGGACACGGTTCTCGATGCGGGCGATTTCGGCACCGATGAGGGCATGGCAATGGCCGAAATTCTGCGGACAGTGTTCGGCCCACACCCGAAAGCGCTCCAGTTCTTGCGCCAGCAACAGCGCAAACGCGTGCTGCTCGTCGCTGGCCGCTTGAGGATACAGCGCCGTCATGGTCAGCGCGAAGTAAAAATGGTGCATCGAGTCGACCATGATCAGGCCGGTGCCCTGGTACGATTTCAAGGCGGCCTGTTGCGCTGCGGTCAGCGCGCTGGCGTAGTGGCCATACAGAAACGCGGCAACTTGCTGGGTGACATACGCCATTTGGATGCCCAAACCGAAGTTGGTCGCTTCCAGAGTGCAAAGACACGCGACTTCGTCAAAGTTGTCGGTGTCCAGGCTGGCTCTCGCGTGCGTCGGGTCCATCAAGCGGATCGCCAATTGCTGCTGGAAGCGGATGGCGTTGTACATCGGCACATTATGGTTGGCCATCGCGAACGCCCCTTGCCGGCGCGCCGTGGCCAGCACGGCGTCGAGCGGCAGCCCTTGTTGCAGCATTGGCCAACAATAATACATGGCGACAAAGTTGGCATACTGCAGGTCTCCGACCTCGACGCTGGCGGCAAAGGCGTCATCCAGGATCGACGTCGAGCGCGCGAACGGCGCTTTCCATGGACTGAAGGCGAGCGCATGCACCAACAGCATGCGCCCCTTGAGGCGGCGACCGGCGAGTTGTTCGTTCAGTTGCAGCGCCAGCTCGGAAAATTCGAAGGCCGTGGCGATGTCGCCATGGCGCGCCAGCAGCGCCAGGCCAAAGGAAGTAAAGGCGAAGCAGGCGTCTTCGGTTTGCCCGTGCGTGAGCGACAGCTTGACCGCTGTGGCCGTGATGAGGGCAAAGAAATCGGGCCGGGTCAGATAGGCAGCCGGAGTCGCCTCGACCAGCAGCGCGACGACGGTCATGATGTCAGGGTCGACCAGCAGCGGCGCCTTGGTGAAGTCACTAATGCGGCGGCCTTGCAACAGCTGGAAAACGGCCTGCACCTCGGCATCGGTGGCCGCTTCCATGGCGGCGCCAGCGGCAGGAAAAACGACGTCGAACAGTTGCGCAGCTTCAATCATGCTCGCCAGCGCATCGTCGTAGCGGCCCGCCATTTGGTACAGCTGCATGCGCAGCCGGTATACGCTGGCGCGGTCGCGACGTGATTGCGCATTCGCCAGCACCAGGTCGGCCAATTGCTCGGCGCGCTCAAAATTGCCTTCGAGATATTCGCATTCGGACAAGGCCAGGATCAGGCTGAAGCACTTCGAATAGTCCTGCTGCCACGCATCGACAGGCAGCAAGGCCATTGCCCGGTTCAGAAAACCGCGCGCTGACGCGTACGCCGTTGCCGCCCTGGCTTTCTTGCCAGCGACAAAATTCAGCTGGCACAGCAAGGCCTGTTCCTCGCTGTCGGCAATGCCGTCGACGCCGTCAATCCCTTGGTTGAACTGGCTGACGATGGCAAATGCCGCTTCGTCCATTTGCGCCGGCGTCTTGCCCTTCATCAGCAACTGGCCGATGCGCACATGGCGCGCCGCGCGCACCGAGGCCGGCATCGACAGATAGGCCGCCTCTTGCACCCGGTCATGCAAAAAGCGCACGCTGGCATCGGCCTGCACCACCAGCCCGGCGCGTACGGCCAGCGACAGCGCCGCCTGTGTCAGCGCTTCGTTCTGCTCGCAGACCAGCATCAGGGTGGTTTCAAGTGCGCCGGAACCGAGACAGGCAAGCCGTTGCAGCACGGCCTGCGCCGAGGCGGGCAGCCGGGCCAGTTTGTCGAGCAGCAGTTCGGCCACATTGTCGGTGTAGTTGCGGGCGCTGATCCTGGCCAGATCCCAGCGCCACGCGCGCGCGTCAGCGTCAAAAGCAATCATGCCTTCTTCAGCGAGTGCGCTGATGAACTGGATCGCAAAAAAAGGATTGCCTGCCGTCTTTTCGTAGACCAGGTGCGCCAGCGGGGCGGCAGTACCGTGTTCGCAATGCAACATGTCAACGATAAAGCTGCGCAGCGCCGCTTCGGACAGCGGCGCAAGCACGATGTGCGTGACGGCAACGCCTTCCTGCTCCAGGTCTGCCAGCGCCACGGTCAGCAGATGCCGGGGACCGGCTGCGCGCACTTCGTTGTCGCGGTAGGCGCCGATGACGAACAGAAAGCGTTTCTCGGCAGAGGCGACCAGTTCCTTGACCAGGCGCACGCTGCCGGCGTCGGCCCATTGCAAGTCATCGAGAAACAGCGTCAGCGGGTGCGATTGTTGGGCGAACACCCCGATGAATTGCTCGAACACCAGGCGGAAGCGGTTTTGTGCTTCGGCCGGGGACAGTTCAGGCACCGCAGCCTGCGCGCCGATGATCAATTCCACCTGCGGCAGCACATCGATGATCAACTGGCCATTGACGCCGACGGCATGCTGGATCTGGCGGCACCAGGCGGCGATGCTGGCCTCGCTTTCGGCAAGAATTTGCTGCACCAGTTCGCGAAACGCCTGCGTCACCGTGGCATACGGAATATCGCGCTGGTACTGGTCGAATTTGCCGGAGATAAAATAGCCGCGCCGCGCCGCAATGTGCGGGCGCAGTTCGCCCACCAGCGCCGACTTGCCGACGCCGCAGCCGCCGGCAACCAGCAGCAGGCGCACCTGTTCGGCTGCCCGCATGGCATCGAAACTTGCCAGCAACTGCTGTACTTCGGCTTGCCGTCCCACCAGTTTGTGGGGAATCTGAAAATGCTCCGAGACGTCGTGCGTCCCCAGCACAAACGCGGTGTTGCGGTCATGATGGGCCTGCCGGGCCAGGCAGCTTTCCAGGTCGTGCAGCAAGCCATGCGCACTCTGGTAACGATCCTCCGGCATTTTTGCCAGCAGTTTCATGACGATGGCGGACACCATCGGCGGCAGGTCGGGACACGACGGTTCCCCGGCAGGCGGCAGCGGCACGCGGGCAATATGGCAATGGATCCATTCCAGCGGATCATTGCCCTGGCACGGCAGGCGCCCGGTCAGCATGCGGTACAGCGTCACGCCCAAGGAATAAAAATCGCTGCGGTAATCGACGGCGCGGTGCATGCGGCCGGTTTGCTCGGGAGAAATATACGCCCAGTCGCCCACCGTCAGATGGCTTGCCGTTGCCATCGACGCCGGTTCGCTGGTTGCCAGGCTCACGTCGAGCAAGACCACGGCGCCGTCGGGCCAGACCATCAGGTTGATGGGGCGGATGTCGCGATGCACGAGATGGGCGCCATGCAGACCGGCAAGAATGCGCGCCAGCGCGCATGCCAGGCGCATGCAGATTGGCCAATCGAGGCGCTGGCGACTCACCACAGCGTCAAGCGACTCGCCGCCCAGGTCGCAGGCAACGGCGTTGAAGGTCATCATCATGCGCGGCGGCTGGTCGACCAACGCGATGGGTTTGATCAGTCCGGGGATGTCGAGGGCCTGCAACAGCGTGTATTCCGCCCGAAAGCGGGCCTTGTCTTCAGGTAGCAGACTGCCCGGGTCGAGCATTTTCACGACCGCGCCAGGCGCGTTCGGCGCCGACCGGTCGCGGTACAGAGATGAGCCGGCCGTGGTGGTGATCAGTTCAAATTTTTCCATTGCAACATTATTTACTACAACACCCAGATCACGTCGCACATTAGATGTGTACACATTTTATTTCTTGAATTCGATACTCTTGGCGCGTTTTTTTTCCTGTTGTCGGATCAGCTTACGACAGGAACAATTCATCGGAAATGTGACGTGGAAACGTTAATCCGAAAGAATTGTTTCTTTATAAAATTGTATGTTGCGCATGGCCTGATAGCTTACCCTATTCGCGCGCATTTGCGGTTTTTAGCGACGTCGGCCACGCCCTGCGCAGGCATGAAAAATTCGTGTAATATCAAAAAGATTTTTCCTTGAATCATTACAACAGGAGCGGGCATGGCGAAGCTGAACGTCAACGGCATGGTGCGTGAATTCGACGCGGAGGACGACACGCCGCTGCTGTGGGTGCTGCGCGAGCAGCTTGGCCTGACCGGCACCAAGTATGGCTGCGGCGTTGCCCAGTGCGGCGCCTGCACGGTCCATATCGACGGCGAACCGGTCCGCACCTGCGTGCGTCCGCTGTCCACCGTCAGCGCCACGCAAAAGATCGTGACGATCGAAGGCCTGTCGAAGGACGGCTCGCATCCGGTGCAACAAGCCTGGGCCGCGCTCGACGTGCCGCAGTGCGGTTTCTGCCAGTCCGGCATGATCATGGCCGCTTGCGCCCTGCTGAAACGAAAACCCAAGCCGAGCGACGCCGACATCGACAGCGCGATGACCAACATTTGCCGTTGCGGTACCTATAACCGGGTGCGCGCCGCCATCAAGGTGGTGGCCAAAGGCGGCGACGTCAGGAGCGCCGGCCTGGCCATCCAACATGTCGACCATGTCGATCATGTCGATCATGTCGACCATATCAAACGCATCGAACGCATCGCAGGGAGCAAGGCATGAGCCGCCCCGGCATCGCTTCGCCGTCGCGCCGCGGTTTTCTGAAAACGTCCGGCGCCGCCGGCCTGGTGCTGGCCTTTCACATCCCGTTCGCCGGCGACGCGGCGGCCCAGGGTTCAGCGTTGCCTCCCGAGGTCAACGCCTGGGTGGTCATCAAGCCGGACGACACCATCGTCATTCGCATTGCGCGCTCGGAGATGGGGCAGGGCACCCTGACCGGCCTGGCCCAACTGGTGGCCGAGGAACTGGACGCCGACTGGCGCCGCGTCACGACCGAATATCCGACCCCCGGCCAGAACCTGGCGCGCAACCGCGTGTGGGGCAGCTTTTCGACCGGCGGCAGCCGCGGCATGCGCGACTCGCACGAGTATGTGCGCAAGGGCGGCGCCGGCGCGCGCATGATGCTGGTGCAGGCCGCGGCTGCCGAATGGAACGTGGCGGCGTCCGAATGCGTGGCCGCCAACAGCGTCATCACGCACCCGCCATCGGGCCGCACGACGACCTACGGCAAGGTCGCGAGCGCTGCCGGCAAGCTGGCGCCGCCGCCGCCCGCCTCGATCGTCCTGAAAGACCCGGCGCAGTGGAAGCTGGCCGGCAAGCGCCTCGCGCGGCTCGACACCATCAACAAGACCAACGGTGCGCAGGTCTACGGCATGGACCTCGCCTTGCCGGGCATGCTCAACGCCGCCATCAAGGACTGCCCGGTGTTCGGCGGCAAGGTCAAGAGTTTTGACGCCGCCGCGATCGAGAAACGCCCCGGCATCAAGAGGGTGTTGCAGATCGGCGACAGCGCGGTGGTGGTGGTGGCCGACACCTGGTGGCGCGCCCGCAGCGCGCTCGAAGCGATGCCGATCGTGTGGGACGAAGGCCCGAACGCCAGACTGTCCAGCGCTGACATCGCCGCCACCCTGAAAGCCGGACTTAGCGCTGACGACGCCGTCGTCGGCAACCAGAACGGCGACGCCCGCGCCGCCATCGCCGGCGCGGCGCGCACCGTCGAGGCGGTGTACTCGTACCCGTACCAGAACCACGCGACGATGGAAACCATGAACGCGACCGCGAGGTGGACGCCGGAACTGTGCGAAGTCTGGACCCCGACCCAGAATGGCGAGGCGGCACTGGCGGCGGCGGCCGAAGCTGCCGGCCTGCCGGCCGCCAAGTGCGAAATCTACAAGCTGCACCTGGGCGGCGGTTTCGGCCGCCGCGGCGCCGTGCACGACTGGGTGCGCCAGGCAGTCGAGATCGCCAAGGCAATGCCGGGCACGCCCGTCAAGCTGATCTGGTCGCGCGAAGAAGACATGCTGCACGGCCGCTACCATCCGGTGACGCAGTGCAAAATGACGGCCGGGCTGGATGCGCAGGGCGAGATCCTCGGTGTGCACATGCGCATCTCGGGCCAGTCGATCCTGGCGTCGATCGCGCCGCAGTCGATCAAGGACGGCAAGGACCCGGTGGTGTTCCAGGGCCTGAACGCGGCGGGACCGGAAGCGTCGATCGGCTACACCTTTGCGAACCTGCTGATCGACCATGCGATGCGCAACCCGCCGGTGCCGGCCGGCTTCTGGCGCGGCGTCAACCTGAACCAGAACGCGGTCTACCTCGAGTGCTTCATCGACGAAATCGCGCACGCCACCAGACAGGACCCGCTGGCGCTGCGCCGCAAGCTGATGGCCAGCAGCCCGAAGCACCTCGCGGTGCTGAACGCGGTGGCGGCGCGCGTCGGCTGGGACAAGAAGCCGGCCAAGGGCGTCTTTCGCGGCCTGTCGCAGACCATGGGCTTCGGCAGTTACGTCGCCGCCTGCGCCGAGGTCTCGGTCGACAAGGCCGGCAAGCTCAAGATCCACCGCATCGTCGCCGCCACCGATTGCGGCCACGCCGTCAATCCGCAGCAGATCGAGGCGCAGGTCGAGGGCTCGTTCGTGTATGGCCTGTCGGCTGCGCTGTACGGCGAATGCACCCTCAAGGATGGCCGCATGGAGCAGGACAACTTCAGCACCTATCCGGTGATGCTGCTGGCCGACATGCCCAAGGTCGAGACCATCATCATGCCGTCGGGCGGCTTCTGGGGCGGGGTTGGCGAACCGACCATCGCGGTGGCCGCGCCGGCGGTGCTCAACGCGATCTTCGCCGCCACCGGCAAGCGCGTGCGCGCTTTGCCGTTGAAGAACCACAGCCTGAAGGCGTGAATGGGGCAGCAGCATTGAAACCGCTGCGCCGCCTTGCCGGCCTGGTGTTGATGGGTGGCTGCGCCGCCGCGCACACGCAGAGCCTGGAGGCGCCGCTCACGGCCGAAGCCGGCGACGCCGCGCGCGGGCGCGCCATCGTCGCCAATCGCCAGCTTGGCCTGTGTTTGCTGTGCCACAGCGCGCCGATCCCGCAAGAGCGCTTCCAGGGCAACCTGGCGCCGGCGCTGGACGGCGCCGGCACGCGCTGGAGCGCCGGCCAGTTGCGCATGCGCATGGTCGACGCCAGTGCCTTCAATCCCGACACCATCATGCCGTCCTATTTCAAATCTGCCAGCGGGATGCGCACGCCGGCCGCGCTGCAAGGCAAAACGATCCTCAGTGCGCAGCAGGTGGAAGATGTCGTCGCTTACCTGCAAACGCTGGGCGCGCCATGACGGCGACCAAACCGATCGACCATGCACGCCGTACCGTGCTGGCCGGCCTGGGAACGCTGGCGCTGGGGCTGGTGCCGGTTCTGCCGGCCGGCGCCACGCCGGAAAAAATGGCCGCCGCGATCGCCGCTTTCACCGGCGGCGCGGTGCCGGTGCCGGGCAAGATGATGCTCGAGGTGGCATCGCTGGTCGACAACGGCAACACCGTGCCGATCACGGTGCGCGTCGACAGCCCGATGACGGCAAGCGACTACGTGGCGGCGATTGCGCTGTTCAACGAACGCAATCCGGACCCCGGAATTGCCGTCTTCACGCTCGGCGCGCGCGCCGGCAAGGCCGATGTGTCGACGCGCATCCGCATGGCCACCTCGCAAAAGCTGGTGGCGGTGGCGCGCATGGGCGACAACAGCTTCCGGATGCACAGCGCCGACGTGGTGGTGGCGCTGGCCGCGTGCATCGAAGGGGAGGCGTAAATGGCGCGCGCGCTGGTCCACATGCCCGCTTTTGCCCGGCGCGGCGCGGTGATCGAAATCCGCGCCCTGATCGGTCATCCGATGGAAATCGGTTACCGGCCCGGCGCCGATGGCAAGGTGCTCGGGCGCGACATCATCCGCCGTTTCACTTGCCGCTACAACGGCGAGATCGTCTTCGCGGCCGAGCTTCAGCAAGCCATCGCCGCCAATCCCTATATTGCCTTTTACACCCGAGCACTCGAAACCGGGTCGCTCGAATTCACATGGGAGGGCGACAGCGGCTTTGCGCACGCCGAGACCATGCCGATCACGGTGACGGGCTAGCATGCAGCTGCGCCCGACTTTGCTGGCGCTGGTGTTGCTGCTGCCGACGCTGTTGCTGTTGCTGTTGCTGTGCGCGGCACCGGTTTTCGCCGACGATACGCGCCGGTCCGGCGCCGAGTTCATCAGCCCGTCGACCCGGGCAATGCAGCGCGACGACACCTTGAACCCGGCCATGCTGGCGGTGGGCGACGGCAAGCTGCTGTGGCAGCGCAAGGCCGGCCGCAGCGACACCTCGTGCGCCGGCTGCCACGGCGACGCCGCGCTCAGCATGCGCGGGGTGGCGGCGCGTTACCCGGCGTTCGATGCGCACACCAATGCGGCGATCAACCTTGGACAGCGCATCAACGCCTGCCGCGTCCGGCACCAGCAGGCCGAACCCTTGCGCTTTGAAACCGAAGCACTGCTCGGCATCGAAAGTTACGTCGCGTTGCAGTCGCGCGCAATGCCGCTGGCGCCGCCGCCGGATGCGCGCCTGCAAGCTGCCGTACAACGCGGCCAGCAGCTGTTTTCCCAGCGCATCGGGCAGTTGAACCTGTCGTGCGCGCAGTGCCACGACGCCAACTGGGGCCGGCGCCTCGGCGGCGCCACCATCCCGCAAGGCCATGCGCTGGCGTATCCGGTGTATCGGCTGGAGTGGCAAGGCATGGGATCGCTGCAGCGCCGGCTGCGCAACTGCATGAGCGGCGTGCGCGCGGACGTGCCGCCGCCAAACGCGCAGGAGCTGGTCGACCTGGAGGCGTACCTGGCCACGCGGGCTGCGGGAATGCGCATGGAAGCGCCGGGCGTGCGGCCCTGATGACCTTGCCACGGCATGAAAGGAAAACCATGCACCTTGTGATGGTGGCGCTGCTCGGCGCTGCAACGTCGGCAGCATCGGCAGCATCGGCAACGCCGGCGGCGGCGGCGGACAATCGCGGCCAGCGCCTGTACGCCAGTTGCGCCGGCTGCCGCGGCACCGCCGGCGCCGGCAGCGGCAACAGCGGTGAAATACTGCCGGTGCTTGCCGGCCAACCAAAAGACGCGCTGGCGGCCAGCATGCGCGCCTTCAGGACCGGCGAGCGGCCCGCCACCATCATGCAGCAGTTGGCCAAAGGCTACACCGACGAACAGATCGAACTGATCGCCGCCTATCTGGCGGCGCAGCCGGGGCCGGCCAGATGAAACGCCGTCACTTCATCGGCGGCATCGGCGCCCTGGCGTCGCTTGGCGGCTGCGCCGCCACCACCGCCACCAGCCGCCGCCATGTGGTGGTGGTCGGCGGCGGCTACGGCGGCGCCACCGCCGCCAAGTACATCCGGCTGTGGAGCGTGGGCGCGATCGACGTCACGCTGATCGAGCCGCACGCCATGTTCATTTCCTGCCCGCTGTCGAACCTGGTGCTGGGCGGCTCGAAGCAGATGACCGACATCACGCTTGGCTACGCCGGCCTGGCACGCCACGGCGTGCGCATCGTGCGCGAACGCGCCGCGCATATCGACTTCGACAAGCAGGCAGTGCTGCTGGCCGGCGGGCAGGCGTTGCGCTACGACCGGCTGGTGCTGTCGCCCGGCGTCGATTTTTTGTGGGACCAGCTACCCGGCATGCAGCGCACAAGCGCCCAGGACACCGTGCTGCATGCGTGGAAGGCGGGCGCGCAGACCGTCGCCTTGCGCGCCCAGCTCGAGGCCATGATTGACGGCGGCGTCTTTGCGATGACGATCCCGCCGGCGCCCTACCGCTGTCCGCCCGGTCCCTACGAGCGCGCCTGCCAGGTGGCGCACTACTTCCGCCGCGCCAAGCCGAAGTCCAAGGTGCTGATCCTGGACGCCAACGAGGACGTGGTGTCGAAAGGCGCGCTGTTCAAGCAGATCTGGGCCACGCGTTACGCCGGCATGGTGGAATACCGCCCCGGCTTTCACACCGTCGACGTCGATGCTGCCGCCCGCACCGCAATTTCCGAGCTGGGCGACAAGGTGCAGGCCGCGGTGCTGAACGTGATCCCGCCCCAGCGCGCCGGCGCCATCGCCGCGCAAGGCGGCCTGGCCAACGTCAACCATCGCTGGTGCGAAGTCGATTTTTTGACCTTCGCGTCGACCCGGGCGGCCAATGTGCACGTGCTTGGCGACGCCGTCTTTGCCGCGCCGCTGATGCCGAAATCGGCGCACATGGCAAACCAGCATGCCAAGGTGTGCGCCGGCGCGGTGGTGGACTTGTTGAGCGGACGGGCGCCCAACCCGGCGCCGATGCTCACCAACACCTGCTACAGCTTCGTGAGCGACCGCGAGGCGATTCACGTCGCATCCGTCCACGCCTGGGACGCGGCGAAAAAGACGCTGCTGGTGGTGCCCGGTTCGGGTGGCGTGTCGGGCGCGGGCCCGGCCAACGCACTGGAAGCCGCTTATGCGATCAGTTGGGCGCGCAACATCTGGTCCGACACGCTGAGCCAGGCGGCCGAACCCAGCGTCTACCGCAGCAGGGGCGTGCGATAGCGCACCGATCATTTGCGCGCAACCACTTATGCTTGCGCCAGCCGTGCATCCCGCGGCGGATCTTCAATGCCCACGGATAGTCACCACGAAAGCTGCCATGTCGCTCAATAACGCCATCGTCTGGATCGATCACACCAAAGCCCAAGTCATTCACTTCGACCTCGGCGCCTCCGAATCGGCGTCGCTCAAGACCCATTCGACCCATCCGCACCCGCATCAGCGCCATGGCGACACCCGTGCTGCCGAAGACGACAACAGCCGTTTCTTCGACGATATCGCGGCGCTGCTTGTCGACGCCAGCGCGGTACTGGTGGTCGGGCCGGCCCAGGAAAAAAACGTCTTCGTCACTTACCTGAAGGCCAATGTGCCGGCGCTTGCCAAAAAGATCGCCGCCGTCGAAACCGTCGACCACCCATCCGACATGCAATTGCTCACTTGCGCGCGCAAGTATTTTGTCAGCACCGGCGGCTTGAAGTAAGCTTGATCGCCGCTGGCGCAGCAACCAAGCTGTTGTCAGCCACTGCTGCGCTCAGCGACGTTGCATCGGTCGGCGCCGGCCGGGTCGTGGTTCCATCCGGTAAGCATGCGCGCACGAGCGCAAGCGCGCCAGACCCGTCGTGCCGTCCGGCGAACAGCTGCCCTGCTGCGCGCCGGCGTGTGCCGGTATTTACTTCGATTCCGGATCGTACGGCGGCGCCCGCATGTCATCCTGCGGCACGTCGAGCTTGAGTTCGAGCTGCTCGTTCATGTCGACCTTCTTCTCGATCGACACCAGGTGCGGAAAAGCGATGATCAGCGCGACCATCGCCACCTGGATCAGCACGAACGGGATCGCGCCCCAGTAGATGTCGCTCGTCTTGACTTCCTTCGGCGCCACCGAGCGCAAATAGAACAGTGCGAAGCCGAACGGCGGATGCATGAACGAGGTCTGCATGTTCACCCCGAGCAGCACGCCGAACCAGATCAGGTCGATGCCGAGCTTGTTGGCCACCGGCCCGACCAGCGGCACCAGGATAAAAGCCAGCTCGAAAAAATCGAGAAAGAACGCCAGCACGAAGAACATGACGTTGACCACGATGAGAAAACCGGTGGCGCCGCCCGGCAGGCTGGTGAGCAGGTGCTCGACCCACAGGTCGCCGTTGACGCCCCGAAACACCAGCGAAAACACGGTCGAGCCGATCAGGATGAACATGACGAAGCACGACAGCCGTGTCGTCGAGTGCATCGCCTGGCGCACCAGGCTCCAGGACAGGCGGCCGTTGGCAATCGCCAGGATCAGCGCGCCGGCGGCGCCCATGCCGCCGCCTTCGGTCGGGGTGGCCAGGCCGATGAAAATCGTCCCCAGCACGAGGAAGATCAGCGCCAGCGGCGGGATCAGCACGAACACGACTTTTTCGGCCATGCGCGACAGCAGCGCGATGTGCAAGTGGCGGTTCGCCAGCGCGAACAGGAAGGCAAAGGCGATCGCCACCGCCGCCGAAAAGATGCCCAGTTCGTCGGCCGCCATCGCCGGATGGGCGGCGCCGTACCAGGCGGCGAAAGCGTAGCCGATGGCCACCGTGGCGGCCATCAGCGCCAGCAGCGAACGCACGCCGCTGTCGCCGTTGGGCTGCTTCAGGTTGCGCGCCTCGGGCGGCAGCGCCGGCACGTGCAGCGGCTTGAAGATCGACAGCGCCAGCACGTAGCCGGCATACATCAGCGTGAGCATCAGGCCGGGAAAGAAAGCGGCGCGGTACATGTCGCCCACCGAACGGCCCAGCTGGTCGGCCATCACGATCAGCACCAAGGAGGGCGGGATGATCTGCGCCAGCGTGCCGGAGGCGGCGATGACGCCGGAGGCGATGCGCTTGTCGTAGCCGTAGCGCAGCATCACCGGCAGCGAAATGAGGCCCATCGAAATGACCGACGCCGCCACCACCCCGGTGGTTGCCGCCAGCAGCGCGCCGACAAAAATGACGGCGTAGGCGACGCCGCCGCGGATCGGCCCGAACAGCTGGCCGATGGTATCGAGCAGGTCTTCGGCCATCCCCGAGCGCTCCAGGATCAGGCCCATGAACGTGAAGAAGGGAATCGCCAGCAGCGTGTCGTTGCCCATGATGCCGAAGATCCGGTTCGGCAGGGCGTTCAGCAGCTCCGGCTTGATCAGCCCCAGTTCGATGCCGACGAAGCCGAAGAACAGGCCGTTGGCCGCCAGCGAAAACGCCACCGGGAAGCCCGACAGCAGGAAAATGACCAGCGCGCCGAACATGATGGGTGCCAGGTTGGCGATGATGAATTGTTCCATGGTTCCCCGATGGTGCTTTTATTGCCGGATGCGGGCCGGCGCCGATGGTCCGGTGGTCCGATGGTCCTTACTCGCCTGTGTTACCGCAGGCTACACGCTGTTGGCGGCCTTGATCGCCGCGATTTCTTCGGCCGGCGTGCTGACATGCTTGGCGAATTCGTGGCCGTCGATGCGACCGCTGAGAAATGCGATGCGCTTGATGATTTCCGACACCCCTTGCAATACCAAGAGGCCAAAGCCGACCGGGATCAGCAGCTTGACCGGCCAGACGATCAGGCCGCCGGCGCTGCTCGACATTTCCGCGCTGCCGATCGAGTACTGGGCGAACGGGACGCCGTAGTAGACGATCACCAGGCACACCGGCAGCAGAAACACCAGGTAGCCGAACAGGTCGATCCAGACCTGGGTGCGCCTGGAAAAATGGCCGGTGACAACGTCGATGCGCACATGCTCGTCGCGCCGGAGGGTGTACGCGCTGGCCAGCATGAACATGGCGGCAAACAGATACCACTGGATCTCGAGCCAGCTGTTCGAGCTTGTCTTGAAGAGGTAGCGCACCAGCGCGTTGCCGGCGCAGATGAGCACCGCGATCAGCAGCGCCCAGCTCACCGCGTTGGCGATTTTTTCGTTCAGC
>Ga0326734_1000018_pt1 | contig 58183 bp, 54 predicted proteins | sample 15_GP2_1315_FD_207944 | JGI IMG/M metagenome (GOLD analysis project Ga0326734, IMG submission 207944) | Glacier ice microbial communities from Ngari, Tibet, China - 15_GP2_131.5 | ecosystem: Environmental > Aquatic > Freshwater > Ice > Glacier | place: China: Ngari, Tibet | collected 2018-07-18 | reverse complement strand
TTCACCGCAATATCGCCAACATGGTCGTGCATACCGACATGAACATGCTCAGCGCTCTCGACTATGCGATCAATGTGCTTGAAGTCAAGCATGTCATCGTTTGCGGCCATTATGGTTGCGGCGGCGTGCGTGCGGCATTATCGAACAAGCAATTCGGCTTGATCGACAACTGGATTCGTCACATCAAGGATGTGCACCATACCCATCATGACGAAATCGAAGCGATCGACAACCCCCACGAAAAGGAAAAACGCTTCATCGAACTCAATGTAGTCGAGCAAGTCAACGCCTTGAGCAAGACGTCGATCATTCAAAATGCATGGCATCAGCGGCAGTTGCCTTTCATTCACGGCTGGGTGTACGACCTGGAAACAGGTTATATCAAGGATTTGCAGATTTCTGTAAACGACAATTCAAGCATCCCGGCCGTCTACCAATTTGACGCGCAGTCGCCGCAGGCTTGACGCGCTGCGCGCGCCATGCAATTCAAAAAAGCCGCCGGCAACCATGCCGGCGGTTTTTTTTCGTGCGCACGCGTCACAAAATGGCGCTTTCAAAAATCAAGTGCTGCGCCCGGATCGCCAATAGGCTTAGTGGCAAAACCGACTTGCGGCTATCGCGTCGCCCGCGTCCAGTACCCCGGCTGCGCGTACGTCGCCTTGAGCGCGTCGATGAAAAAGCGCACCTTGGCCGGCAGGTGGCGCTGCTGCATGTAGACGGCGACGATGTCGTAGACGGGCAGCGCATAGTCGTCGAGCACGGTGATCAGTTCGCCTTTTTGCAGCTGCGCCTGGATTTCCCACGTCGAGCGCCATGCCAGGCCGACGCCTTCGCTGGCCCAGCGGTGCAGCAGTTCGCCGTCGTTGCAGTCGAGGTTGCCCGCGACCTTGACCGTGACCGGCTTGCCGTCCTTCTGAAAATACCAGCCGCGCTGCTGGCCGCCTTGCAGGTTGAACGCCAGGCAGTTGTGCTGGGCCAGGTCGTCAAGCGTGCGCGGAATGCCGTGGCGCTCGAAATAGTCCGGCGTGCCGCACACCACGCGCCGGTTCGTCGCCAGTTTCACGGCGACGAAGTTCGGATCGAGCACGCCGCCGATCCGGATGCCGAGGTCGTAGCCGGCGCGCACCAGGTCGACGACCTGGTCGGACAGGTTGAACGAGATCTGCACCTTCGAATGGGCCGCCACGAAGCCTGGTGCGTGCGGCGCCACGTGCAGGCGGCCGAACGCCGCCGGCGCCGACACGATCAGGTGGCCGCTCGCCTTGTGGCGGCCGTCGGAGACGATCGTCTCGGCGAAATCGACGTCGCCGAGCAGCTTGCGGCAGTGTTCGAGGAACACGATCCCCTGTTCGGTCAGCGTCAGGTGGCGCGTGGTGCGGTGCATCAGCTTGACGCCGAGCCGCTTTTCGAGCGCGTCGATGCGCCGTCCCAGCATCACCGGCGTGATGTTCTGTTCCAGCGCCGCGCGCGCCAGGCTGCCTTTGTCGACGACGTCGACAAAGGCAGCCATCTGCTTGAGTTTGTCCATGCCTGGTTTCCTGCGCCTGATTTATACCCGACCATGTATCTGACCATTCCATACTTATTGTATCGAATAAAACGATATTTTGTCGTCTTATCATCGCCGGCGCAACGCGTTAGCATGGCGCTATTGGTGGTTCGATAATTTTTTCAAATACTCAATCCTGGAGGATGACATGGCAAAGATGACCGCAGCGGAAGCAGCAGTGCATGTGATGGAAAAAGAGGGCGTCGAAGTGGCGTTCGGCGTGCCTGGCGCCGCCATCAATCCCTTGTATTCTGCGCTGCGCAAGCGCGACAGCATCCGTCACATCCTGGCGCGCCACGTCGAGGGCGCCTCGCACATGGCCGAAGGCTACACCCGCGCCAAGGCCGGCAACCTCGGCGTGTGCATCGGCACTTCCGGCCCGGCCGGCACCGACATGATCACCGGCCTGTATTCGGCCCAGGCCGATTCGATACCGATCCTGTGCATCACCGGCCAGGCGCCGCGCGCCCGCATCTACAAGGAAGACTTCCAGGCGGTCGACATCGAGTCGATCGCGAAACCCGTCACCAAGTGGGCCGTCACGGTGCGCGAACCGGCGCTGGTGCCGCGCGTGTTCCAGCAGGCGTTCCACCTGATGCGCTCGGGCCGGCCGGGTCCGGTGCTGATCGATTTGCCGTTCGACGTCCAGATGGCGATGATCGAATTCGACCCCGACACCTACGAGCCGATGGCCTTGTACAAGCCGACGGCGTCGCGCGCCCAGATTGAAAAAGCGCTCGGCATGTTCAACGACGCTGCCCGTCCATTGATTACCGCCGGCGGCGGCATCATCAACGCCGACGCGGCCGATTTGCTGGTCGAGTTTGCCGAAATTACCGGCGTGCCGGTGATTCCAACCCTGATGGGCTGGGGTGTGATTCCCGACGACCATCCGCAGATGGCCGGCATGGCCGGCCTGCAGACCAGCCACCGCTACGGCAACGCCACGGTGCTGGCGTCGGACTTCATGATCGGCATCGGCAACCGCTGGGCCAACCGTCACACCGGCTCGATCGAAGTGTTCACCAAGGACCGCACCTTCGTCCACATCGACATCGAGCCGACCCAGATCGGCCGCGTGTTCGGCCCCGACTACGGCATTGTTTCGGACGCCAAGGCGGCGTTGCTGCTGCTGGTGGAAGTGGCGAAAGAGTGGAAGGCGGCCGGTAAACTGGCTGACCGCAGCGCCTGGCTGGCCGAGTGCCAGGAACGCAAGCGCACCATGCTGCGCAAGACCGACTACGAAAACATTCCGGTGCAGCCGATCCGCGTCTATCAGGAGATGAACGCCTTCTTCGGGCGCGACGTGCGCTACGTTGCCAGCATCGGCCTGTCGCAGATCGCCGCAGCCCAGTTTCTGACAGTGAACGCGCCGCGCCACTGGATCAACTGCGGCCAGGCCGGCCCGCTCGGCTGGACGATTTCGGCCGCCCTCGGCGTGCGCTGCTCGGACCCGACGGGCGACATCGTCGCCATCTCGGGCGACTACGACTTCCAGTTCATGATCGAGGAACTGGCCGTCGGCGCCCAGTTCAAGCTGCCGTACATCCACGTGCTGGTGAATAACTCCTACCTCGGCCTGATCCGCCAGTCGCAGCGCGGTTTCGAGATGGATTACTGCGTGCAACTGGCGTTCGACAACATCAACGAGCATACTCCCGAACTCGAGGGCAGGGGCGTCGACCACGTCGCCGTCGTCGAAGGCCTGGGCTGCAAGGCGATCCGCGTGTTCGATCCGGCCCAGATCATCCCGGCGTTCGAGAAAGCGCGCCAGCTGATGGCGCAGTACCAGGTGCCGGTCGTGGTCGAAATCATCCTCGAGCGTGTCACCAATATCGCAATGGGTACCGACATCGATGCCATCAACGAATTTAATGACGTCCTCGACGTTGCTTGAGAAAGAATTTTACATGACCAAATTAGCTGCAAACCTGACGATGTTGTTTACCGAAGTCGCTTTTCTGGAGCGCTTCGGCGAGGCCGCGCGCGCCGGCTTCAAAGGTGTCGAGTTCCTGTTTCCGTACGCCTTCGACGCCGAGCAGATTGCCGAGCAACTGGCGCTGCATCGGCTCGAACCGGTGCTGCACAATCTGCCGGCCGGCAACTGGGAGGCCGGCGAGCGCGGCATCGCCTGCCACCCTGAACGCAAGGCCGAGTTCCAGGACGGCGTCGGGCGCGCCATCGGCTACGCCAAGGCGCTCGGCGTCAAGCAGTTGAACTGCCTGGCCGGCATCAAGCCGAACAACGTCACCGACGCCGCCGCCTACGACGCGCTGACCGACAACCTGAAATTCGCCGCCAGCGCCTTGCAGGCCGAAGACATCGTTTTGCTGGTCGAGCCGATCAACACCTTCGACATACCGGGCTTCTATTTGTCGGGCACGCAACAGGCGCTGGGCATCATCGGCGAGACCGGATCGGACAACATCCGCCTCCAGTACGACATCTATCACATGCAGCGCATGGAAGGCGAGCTGGCGGCCACGATCAAGGCGAGCCTGCCGATGATCGGCCATATTCAGCTGGCCGACAATCCGGGCCGGTTCGAGCCGGGCACCGGCGAAATCAACTACCGCTACCTGTTCGGCATGCTCGACGAAATCGGTTACAGCGGCTGGATCGGCTGCGAATACAAGCCGAAGGCGGGCACCAGCGCCGGCCTCAAATGGCGCGCCGAGCACGGCCTGTAAGCCAGGCAATAAGCTCGGCCTGCAAGCCGGCCTGCGGGCATCAAACTGACTGATTCGAACCACGGAGACAAGCATGACTAAAGTAGGATTTATCGGCCTTGGCATCATGGGCGCGCCAATGGCGGCCAACCTGCAGGCCGGCGGCTGCAAGCTGTACCTGCACGACCACAAGAACCCGCCAAGCGCGCTGATCGAAGGAGGCGCCACCGTCTGCACGTCCGGCGCCGAAGTGGCCAAGCGCGCCGACATCATCATCATCATGGTGCCGGACACGCCGCACGTGGCGGCGGTGCTGTTCGACGCCGACGGCGTTGCCGCTGGTCTGTCGAGCGGCAAGATCGTCATCGACATGAGCTCGATCTCGCCGATGGAAACCAAGGTGTTCGCCAGCAGGATCAACAAGCTCGGCTGCGAATACCTGGATGCGCCGGTGTCGGGCGGCGAAGTGGGCGCGCGCGCCGCCAGTCTGACGATCATGGTGGGCGGTTCGGAAGCGGCGTTCGCGCTCGCCAAGCCGCTGTTCGACATGATGGGCAAGAACATCACCCTGGTCGGCGGCAACGGCGACGGTCAGACCACCAAGGTGGCCAACCAGATCATCGTCGCGCTGAACATCCAGGCGGTGTCGGAGGCGCTGCTGTTCGCCTCGAAAGCCGGCGCCGACCCGGCCAAGGTGCGCCAGGCGCTGATGGGCGGTTTCGCCGCGTCGCGCATCCTTGAAGTGCACGGCGAGCGGATGGTCAAGCGCACGTTCGCGCCGGGCTTTCGGATCGAACTGCACCAGAAGGACCTGAACCTGGCGCTGGCCGGTGCCAAGGCGCTCGGCGTGTCGCTGCCGAATACCGCCACCGTCCAGGAACTGATGAATTCCTGCGCCGCCCACGGCGACAGCGCCCTCGATCACTCGGCGCTGTGCCAGGCCATCGAGCGCATGTCGAACCATGTGATCGCGAAGGCGTAAGCTGCACGATGCGAACGCGAACGCACGCGCACGAAGGGATTCGTTCATGAGCACACTTGTTTTTACCCATCCGGATTGCTTCGGCCATGAGCCTGGGCCAAGCCATCCGGAGTCGCCGGCGCGCCTGAAGGCAGTGCTGGAGGTGCTCGAGGGTCAGGCGTTTAAGGACCTGGCATGGCGCGAGGCGCCGATGGGCACGCGCATGCAGGCGATGCTGGTGCACGACCAGGAGTTTGTCGACCGCATCGCCGACCTCGCCCCGGTCAGCGGGCGCGTCGCGCTCGACGGCGGCGACACGGTGATGTCGGCCGGTTCCTGGGCCGCGGTGATGCGCTGCATTGGCGCCGCCTGCGCCGGCGTCGACGCCGTGATGGCCGGCATGGCCGACAACGTTTTTTGCGCGACGCGCCCGTGCGGCCATCACGCCGAGCCGGACCGGGCGATGGGCTTTTGCATCTTCAACCAGGCCGCCATCGCCGCCGTGCACGCCTTGCAGGCGCACGGCCTCGCGCGCGTCGCGGTTGTCGATTTCGACGTCCACCACGGCAACGGCACGCAAGCCGCGTTCTTCGCGCGGCCCGAGCTGTTTTACGCTTCCAGCCACCAGTGGCCGCTGTATCCGGGCACGGGCGATCGCAGCGAGCACGGGGTAGCCAACAACATCGTCAACGTGCCGCTGCCGCCCGGCTGCGGCTCGGACCTGTTCCGCGCGCGCATTGAAGCGGACATGCTGCCGGCGCTGCGCGCGTTCAAGCCGGACTTCATCATCATTTCCGCCGGCTTCGACGCCCACCGGCTCGACCCGCTGGCCGGCATGAACCTTGACGACGACGATTTCGGCTGGGTGACGGAGCAACTGATGGCAGTCGCCGACGCGCAGTGCGGCGGACGCATCGTGTCGATCCTCGAGGGCGGCTACAGCGCCGAAGGACTCGCCGGCGGCACCGCCGCGCACGTGAAGGCGTTGATGCGGGCGTAAGGATGCCGGGGCGCGGTCGGGGGCAGTGTCCTACTCCTTGCGCGCACAAGCTCGGCGGTTCTGCGCCCCGATCCCCGCAATGCCCGCTGATTGCCGTCAAGCATCGCCAATTCGCCGGCCGCCGGGGGGCGGATTGAGCCCGATGCCAGGTGTTGGCGGCGGGATCAGCGCGACTATCAGGCCGGCGCCGTCCCTCAGCAAAAACTCCTTGAACGCGCGTGCCACCGGCGGCAGCCGCTTGTCGTTGCGGTGCACCACGTACCAGTCCAGCATCAGCGGGAAACCCTGCACCGGCAGCACCACCAGGCTGCCGGTGCGCAGTTCCTGGCCGATCGTGTGGGCCGACAGGAAGCCGATGCCCATGCCGGCGATGATCGCCTGCTTGATCGTCTCGGTGCTCCTGATTTCCATCGCGATGTTCAGGTCGCTCAGGTAATCGCCAAAGCCGGCCTCCATCGAAAACCAGGTGTCCGAACCTTTCTCGCGCACGACGAACGCTTCGCGCATCAACGCCTCCATCGAAATCCGCTTCCTGCCGGCCAGGTGATGGCCGGGCGCGGCGACGATCACGTACGGGTGCGGCGCGAACGATTCGTTGAGGGTGTCGAGGTTATGCGGCGGGCGCACCATGACCGCCAGGTCGGTCAGGTTGTTGGCCAGCTGGCCGAGCAGCTCTTCACGGTTGTGCACCGTCAGGTGCAGCTTGACGCCCGGATGCTGGCGCGCGAACTCGACCAGCAGGTGGGGGAAAAAATAGTCGCCGGCGCTGATCACCGCCACGTTCAGCGTGCCGCCGGAGATTCCCTTGAAGTGGGCCAGCGCCTCTTCGGCGTCGCGGAACTGCAAGATGATGGCGCGCGAATGGTGCAGCAGCTCGGCGCCGCCCTGGGTCAGGTAGATTTTTTTGCCCAGCTGCTCGAACAGGGCCAGGCCGACATGGCCCTCGAGCGTCTTGACCTGGGTCGAGACGGCTGGCTGGGTCAGGTGCAATTCCTCGGCCGCGCGCGAAAAACTCAGGTGGCGCGCGACCGCTTCGAACACTTTCAACTGGCGCAAGGTGGCGTTTTTCATTGGGCTTCACACTCATGTATTCATGATCGTAAATCATTATGCTTAATAACTTTAACTATGACTAATCATTTGTACCGGCTACAGTGGATTCATCGAACTTCAACCGCACCTTGTTTTCGGAGCACGCCATGACCACCAGCCACAGCAGCCACAACAGCCGCAACCGCAATCCAGCCGACGCCCACCGCAACGCCTACAACGCCGCCTTCCACGAACTGGGACTGAGCTTTCACTGGGACAGCGCCTGCTACCAGGACGTCTTGTGCCAGAACGGCGAGCGCGCATGCCTGCGCCGCTACCTCGAGCAGCACCAGGCGCACCTGCTCAGGGCGTATGACGCCGAGTTCCTGGTCGACGCAATCCAGGCCGCCAAGGAGCGCTGCTACGGCGTCATGACGGCGGCCGGTTGCCGCCCCGACGCCTTCATCAACTGGGCAGAAATTCAGCAGCACCACGCCGGCGTGTAAACGGGGTTTTCATCGCAGCAGTTGGTGTAACTTAACCGTGGTCAAGGATAGTAAAAAATGCTTCTTCCACAATCGCTTGGCGCTGGAAGTTCGGTAAATACTTAAAAAATATGGCGGGGACGAGGTCAATGATGAAGATTCAACGCTGGATGCGCTTTAGTCACAGAGATACGGTGTGTTTCGGCACGCTCGAAGGCGACAAGATCCGGGTCTACCGGGGCGACATGTTCGACGCCCCCGAGCCGACCGGCGAATCGATGCAACTCGATGAGGTACAGTTGCTGGCGCCGCTGGTGCCGGGCAAGATTCTGGCGATGTGGAACAACTTCCATGCGCTGGGCAAGAAGCTGGGCCTGGAACCGCCGGCCGAACCGCTCTACCTGATCAAGACCCCGAATACCCTGCTCGGGCCAGGCGGCACGATCAAGAAGCCGCTGTGCGACGGCAAGGTGGTATTCGAAGGCGAACTGGCGATCGTCATCGGCCGCACCTGCTTTGACGTCAGCGAGCAGCAGGCGCCGGAGTACGTGTTCGGGCTGACGTGCGCCAACGACGTCACGGTGTCCGACATCATTGCCCGCGACCCGACGTTTCCGCAGTGGTGCCGGGCCAAGGGCTTCGACACGTTCTGCCCGCTCGGGCCGGTCATTGCCAGCGGTCTCGACCCGGCAATGCTGGTGGTGCGTACCATCCTCAACGACGAGGTGCGGCAGGATTATCCGGTCAACGACATGGTGTTTTCAGTCGCCCAGCTGGTCAGCAGGATATCGAAAGACATGACATTAAATCCAGGTGACGTCCTGTTGTGCGGGACGTCGGTGGGTGTGGGCGCCATGCGACCGGGAAGCACGATCGAAATCGAGATCGATGGCATCGGCAGGCTCAAAAACCGGTTCGAGTAAACAGCTGGAGGAACGTAATGAAAATTGCAATAATCGGAGCAGGGGCAATCGGTGGCTATGTCGGCGCCAAGCTGGCGTTGGCCGGCGAGGACGTCACCTTCATCGTCAGGGGCGCCAATCTGGAAGCGATCCAGGCCAGGGGCATCAAGCTGATCGACAACGACGGCACGCAGCACGTGGCGCCGCATGTGAAGGCCACTGACAACTACGCACAAGCCGGGGCGCAGGAGCTGGTGATTCTGGCCCTGAAAGCCCATCAGGTCGACGCCGTTGCCGACGACGTCGCCAAACTGATGGGCCCCGACACGGTCGTGGTGACCATGCAGAACGGTATCCCGTTCTGGTATTTTCACAAACACGGCGGGCCGTACGAAGGCCACACGGTGAAAAGCGTCGATCCGACGGGCCAGTTGGCGAGCAAGATCGACCCTGGCCGCATTCTCGGCTGCGTGGTCTACCCGGCCGCCGAACTGATCGCGCCAGGCGTGATCAGGCACGTCGAGGGCGAGCGGTTTCCGCTTGGCGAGCTGGACGGGAGTTCAAGCGCACGCGCCCACGCGGTGTCGGAAGTGTTTCAGCATGCGGGGCTGAAGGCGCCGGTGCTGGACAACATCCGCGCCGAGATCTGGCTCAAGCTGTGGGGCAACGTCTGCTTCAATCCGATCAGCGCGCTGTCGCATTCGACCCTGGTCGACATCTGCCAGTTTCCGCTGGCGCGTGAGTTGGCGGCGAACATGATGGGCGAAGCGCAGGCGGTTGCCACCAAGCTCGACATTGCGTTCCGGGTGTCGCTGGAGCGCCGTATCGAAGGCGCCGAAAAAATCGGCAAGCACAAGACGTCGATGTTGCAAGACGTCGAAGCCGGCCGCGGGCCCGAGATCGACGCGCTGGTCGGTTCGGTGGTGGAGCTGGGACGGCTGACCAACACGCCGACGCCGCACATCGACTCGGCCTATGCGCTCGTCAAGCTGCTCGAGCGCACGATGAGCGAACAGCAAGGCGGGGTCCGCCTGCAAAAATTCGTCGTTGCCTGAGTCGGCTGAGTCGCTGGAGTCGCTTGCGTTGGACGCGGTTTGTTGTCCTGGCGCCAGGGATCAGATTTTACCCTGGTGTTTCAGGCGACTGAGCGTTTCCGGCGACAAATTCAAATAGGCCGCCAATTCCTTCTTGGGCAGGCGCTCGAACAATTCCGGGTACTTGCGCATGAAGCGGTGCACGCGGCCTGGAGCGTCGAGCAGGTGCAGCGTGATGGTGTGGCCCATGATCGCGCTCATCAGGTTCATTACCTCGTACTCGAACGCGGCCTTGACCTGGCTGTGGCTTTCCAGAAAAGCCACCCAGTGCTGCAGCGGCATGCGCGCCACCCGCGCTTTCGTCACGCAGACGATGCTGTACGGCGTCGGCGTGCCGAGCCGCCACGCGGCGTAGCTGGTCTCGATGTCGCGCTCGGCGGGAAAGCGCAAGATCATCTCCTTCGCTTCCTGGTTCGTGACCACGCGCTTGAGGATGCCGTCGAGCACAAAATACTGTTCCATGTCGTGCACGCCCTGGCGCAGCAGCAGATCGCCCTTCTGGTGGTTCTCGACCGTCAGATAGGGCTCGAGCGCCTCCATCTCGCTGTCGCGCAATTCTTTCAGCACCACGTTCTGCTTGAGCTGGACGCGAATGATGTTTCGCTCGGGATGGTTTGCAACTAACGTCATGGAAAATTCACTGTCTAAATTTACAAGAGAAGTTATCATGCTGCGAAAATTGACCTCGGTCAATGAGAGATATCAAGCGCTCTCGCTATGATGGTTGCACTAAAAGACGGGCTGCGCTTCGCGTGCCACGGACTCTTGGTCACCGGCCCTTGTCTTGCAGTTGCTTCGCATGACTTTATCGATTCACAAGGAGGAGACATCTCATCATGACCGACACCACGCAAACACCAGCAATGACCGACGGTTTCCATCTGGTCATCGACGCCCTCAAGCATAACGACATCGACACCATCTTCGGCCTGGTCGGTATTCCGATTACCGACCTGTGCCGCCTGGCGCAAGCACAGGGCATGCGCTTCATCGGTTTTCGCCACGAGCAGCACGCCGGCAATGCTGCCGCGATCGCCGGCTACATCACGCAAAAGCCAGGCATCTGCCTGACCGTCTCCGCGCCCGGTTTTCTCAACGGCCTGACGGCGCTGGCCAACGCCACCACCAACTGCTTCCCGATGATTCTGATTTCCGGCTCGAGCGAGCGTGAAATCGTCGACCTGCAGCAGGGCGACTACGAAGAGATGGACCAGCTGAACGCGGCCAAGCCGTACTGCAAGGCGGCCTACCGCATCAACCGCGCCGAAGACATCGGCATCGGCATCGCCCGCGCCATTCGCGCCGCGGTCTCGGGCCGCCCCGGCGGTGTCTACCTCGACTTGCCGGCGCAGTTGCTGGCGCAGACGCTGGACGCCGAAAAAGGCCGCAAATCGCTGGTCAAGGTCGTCGATCCGGTGCCGCGCCAGTTGCCGGCGCCGGAGTCGGTGCAGCGCGCGCTGGACTTGCTGAAATCGGCGAAAAAGCCGCTGATCCTGCTCGGCAAAGGCGCCGCTTATGCACAAGCCGACGCCGACATCCGCGCCTTTGTCGAAAACTCGGGCATTCCTTACCTGCCGATGTCGATGGCCAAGGGCTTGCTGCCCGACACCCACGCGCAATCGGCATCGGCGGCGCGCTCGTTCGTGCTGGCCGAAGCCGACGTCGTGGTGCTGATCGGCGCCCGCCTGAACTGGCTGCTGTCCCACGGCAAAGGCAAGACCTGGGGATCGGTGCCAAAGCAGTTCATCCAGATCGACATTTCGCCAACCGAAATCGACAGCAACGTGCCGATCGCGGCGCCCCTGATCGGCGATATCGGCTCCTGCGTGTCGGCGCTGCTTGAGGGCATCGACGCGAACGGTCACAGCAAGCCTGACGCGGCCTGGACCGGCGCCATTGCCGAGCGCAAGGACAAGAACCTGACGAAGATGGCCGCCACGCTCAACCTGAACCCGTCGCCGATGAATTTTCACAGCGCACTGCGCGCAATCCGCGACATCCTCAAGACGCGCCCTGACATCAACGTTGTCAACGAAGGCGCCAACACGCTCGATTTTGCCCGCTCGATCATCGACATGTACGAGCCGCGCAAGCGCTTCGATTCCGGCACCTGGGGCATCATGGGCATTGGCATGGGTTACGCGATCGGCGCCGCCGTCATCAGCGGCAAGCCGGTGGTGGCGATCGAAGGCGACAGCGCGTTCGGTTTTTCCGGCATGGAACTGGAAACCATTTGCCGTTACGATTTGCCGATCGTGACGATCGTTTTCAACAACAACGGCGTCTACAAGGGCACCGACCTGAACCTGAACCCGAACAACGCCAATGACGTGCCGGTCACCTCGTTCGTCAAGGGCGCCCGTTACGACAAGATGATCGAGGCGTTCGGCGGCATCGGCTACAACGTCACCACGCCGGAAGAAATGACCGCGGCACTCTCTAAGGCGATCGCATCGGGCAAGCCGACGCTGATCAATGCGGTCATCGATCCGAACGCCGGCACCGAAAGCGGCCGCCTGACGAACCTGAATCCGCAAAGCGGCAAGAAATAAGCCGGCCTGGCCGAAAATCCCGACAACCACGAGGAGACATCATGAGCAACAAACCGTTAGAAGGCATCAAGATCATCGACTTCACGCACGTACAGGCCGGTCCGGCTTGCACCCAGATGCTGGCCTGGTTCGGCGCTGACGTGATCAAGGTCGAGCGGCCTGGTTCGGGCGACGTCACCCGCTCGCAACTGCGCGACATCCCGGGCGTCGATGCCCTGTATTTCACCATGCTCAACAGCAATAAAAGGTCGCTGACGCTGGACACCAAGAGTGAAGCCGGCAAGGAAATCCTGACCAAGCTGATCAAGGAATCGGACGTGCTGGTCGAGAACTTTGGCCCGGGCGCGCTGGACCGCATGGGCTTTACGTGGGAACACATCCACGCGCTGAACCCGGGCATGATCGTCGCGTCGGTGAAGGGATTTTCCGACGGCCACCATTACGAAGACCTGAAAGTGTATGAAAACGTCGCGCAGTGCGCTGGCGGCGCCGCCTCGACCACCGGCTTCGACGACGGTCCGCCGACCATTTCCGCCGCCGCCCTGGGCGACTCGAACACCGGCATGCACTTGGCGATCGGCATCCTGACCGCGCTGCGCGGGCGCGACAAAACCGGCCAGGGCCAGAAGGTCGCCGTGTCGATGCAGGACGCCGTGCTGAACCTGTGCCGCGTGAAAATGCGCGACCAGCAGCGCCTGGACCGCATCGGCTACCTGGAAGAATATCCACAGTACCCGCACGGCAAGTTCGACGACTACGTGCCGCGCGGCGGCAATGCCGGCGGCGGCGGCCAGCCAGGCTGGGTGCTGAAGTGCAAGGGCTGGGAAACCGATGCCAATGCGTACATCTACTTCACCATCCAAGGCCACGCCTGGGCGCCGATCTGCAAGGCGCTCGGCAAGGAAGAGTGGATCGCCGATCCTGCCTACATGACCGCGGCGGCGCGCCAGGACAAGATCATGGACATTTTTGCCACGATCGAAGTATGGCTCGCTGACAAGACCAAGTTTGAAGCGGTCGACATCCTGCGCAAGTTCGACATCCCGTGCGCGCCGGTGATGACGATGAAGGAACTGCTCAACGACCCATCATTGCGTGAAAGCGGCACGATTGCCGAAGTGGACCACAAGGAGCGCGGCAAGTACTTCACTGTCGGCAGCCCGATCAAGTTTTCGGATACCACGGTCGAGATCACCGGTTCGCCGCTGCTCGGCGAGCATACCGACGAAGTGCTGGAAAGCCTCGGCTACAACCAGCAGCAGATCGCCGGTTTCCACGACCAGAAAGTCGTATAAGACGGTGGCGACCGGCGTCGCCTGACCTGCAAGCGGCGCGCCGTGGCATGATTGCCGCGGGGCGCCGTTTTAATTTTACGCAGCAACAAGGAGACAGCATGCACACCAACATCGATTTCCAGCAACTGGTCGACGCGCTCGGCGATGGCGTCGTCGTGTGCGACGCCGCCGGGGCGATCATCGCCTGGAATCCGTCGGCGACACGGATCTTCGGCTTTACCGAAGCGGACGCGCTTGGCCGGTCGCTCGACCTGATCATCCCCGAGCGCCAGCGCCAGCGCCACTGGGACGGTTACCACAAGACGATGGACACCGGCGAAACCCGCTACGGCGCCGACGTCTTGCGGGTGCCGGCGCTGCACAAGGAAGGCAAGCCGCTGTCGATCGCGTTCACCGTCGCGATGCTGCACACGCCGGACGGCAAGGTGTCGTCGATCATCGCCATCGTGCGCGACGAAACGGTGCGCTGGGGCGAAGAGCGCGCTCTGAAAGCAAAAGTGGCGCAGCTCGAAGCGCAGATCAAGGCGACGGTGCCGGCTGGGGCGCAGTAACGTGGCAGAGCAAGCGTTGGCGTGTTGCTGTTCGGTAGAAAATTCTGCGTGTGCGGGAGATGCAAGCATACGATGCTGAAATCCCTCAAAGCGTGGGCCAGGCGGCTGAAATGCGACGTCATCACGCTGATGTTTGCCAGTCGCGACCCGGCAACACCGCTATTGCCGAAATTGCTCGCAATGGCGACCGTGGCCTATGCGCTCAGTCCAATCGACCTGATCCCCGATTTTATCCCCATCATCGGCTACCTTGACGATTTGATCATCGTGCCGGTCGGCATCTGGCTGTGTCTGCGCTTGATCCCGCGGTCAGTGCTGGTCAACAACCGCGCGAAGGCCGTAGCCTGGATGGCAAGTAATCCGGTCAAGCCACGCAGCGTGGTCGGGCTGGCCGTCATCGTGGCCATCTGGTCGGGTGCGGCGTGGTTTTTCTGGCGCTGGTTCGCAGGCGCCGCAGCGTAGCGGCCGAAATTTCAGCGGCGCTGTTCGCCTTCGCTGGCGATCAGCATGGCGGCGGCGTACAGGTCGGGGGCGATGCGGGTCGGCATCCGGCGCGGTTGCCCACCTCGACGTCATGTAGCCTGGCGCCAAGTACCCATGAGGCGCGAAGGTCGATCTGGTGTTCGCTGGCCGCTTTCAGCAACAGGCCGGGCTGCGGCTTGCGGCACGAACAGGCGTGGGCGTAGCGCGTCACCGATCCCTTCGGATGGTGGGGGCAATAATAAAAGCCGTCGAGCGCAACCCGCTCGCGGGCCATCAGCTCGCCAAGCCGGTCCGCCACCGGCGCCATCGCCACTTCGTCGACCTGCCCATGCGCAATTGCGGCCTGGTCGCTGACGATGATGAAGCGGAAATCGAGGCGCGCCAGCAGCCGCAGCGCAGGACCGGCGCCGTTGCACAGCGTGATGCAGCGCGGCTCGACGTTGCATGGATTGTCGTGCACCAGGGCGCCGTCCTTGTCGAGGAACACTGTTTTCATGGTTCAGGCTTCATAAGGCAGGCTTCAGGCTAACTGCTTCAGGCTGCCTGATTCAGGCGAACCGGACGCGGTATTTGATGGCGCCAAGCACGCGCCAGAATACCGCCAGCGGCGGAATCAGCGCCGAGGTGACCAGCATGTCGGCGATGTGGGCAGCCGTTTTCGCTTCGCCTTCCAGACGCCGGATGGTCAGCATCGCAGTCAGCACCAGCCAGGCGCCGCTGCCGATGACGGCGATAATTTCGTTGCCGACCGCCAGGCCCAGCGCCGCGATGACGAGGGCGGCAACGATCGCGTATTCTTCCCAGCACGGCAGGCGGCGGATTTTCTGGCGGTACAGCTCGGGATGCTTTTTGTAGAGCAGGGCGTCGAAGCTGATCTTGCGCAGCTCGAACAAGCTGGCCCCCCACGGCGTTGGCTGGGCCGGATGCAGCACCGTTGCGAGCGGCGAGCGGGCGATGTTTGCCTGCATTTTCAGCAGCCGGAAGTGGAGCTCGATGTCTTCGCGCCAGCCGGCGCAAAAGCGTTCGTCGAAGCCGCCCAAAGCGTCGAGCACGCCGCGCCGGCAAAAGCAGTTGGCGGCGACGAATTCAACCAGGGCGGGAGCGCCGGCGTCGCGCTCGTGGGCGGCCGGCACGCGGCGATGCGGCGATTCGATGCGCCCGCACAGCACGTCGGTCTGGTCGTCGAAGCCGGCCAGGCCATGCGTGAGCCAGTCGGGCGCGGCCACCACGTCTTCGTCGGTGAAGGCGATGATCGGTGCCCTGGCGATGCGCCAGCCGCGATTGCGCGCCGCGCCCGTCCCGTGCGCGCCGTCGTTGGCGACGTACACCAGGCGCATGCCGCGATCAAGGGTGCGCGCGCGCCAGCCGGCGACCAGTTGCAGCGTGTTGCGGTTCGGCTCGTCGTCGACGACGATGATCTCAAAGGCGCCGGCGGCGAAGTCCTGGCGGGTCAGCGCGTCGAGGCTGCGGTCGAGCAAGTCGAGCCGGCCGCAGGTAGGCACCACGACCGACACCTGCAGCACGGTGTGCGCTCCCGTTTGTGCGCTCGCCTGCGGTAGATTTTCTGCGGGTGTCGTTGCGCGCATTGCCCCTCCAGTGAGTCGCTGTCATCGTTGGAGGGGCAAAACCGGCGCCCGGTTCCTGCCGCGTCACCTGGCTTGGAGCTGGCTCAATGAAGCTGAGTCGGGCAAGCCTGCTCAACGGGGCGCCGTCGATGTGCCTTTGACAAAAGCGTCGATGGCGTCCAGGGTCGGCGCCAGCGAACGCAGCGGCGCGCTGATCGAGGCCACCAGGGTGATGTGGCCGATGCCGTCGTAATAGACTTCCTCGACCGGTACGCCACCGGCGCGCAGCTTGGCGGCCAGGCCACCGGTATTGCGCACCGGATTGACGAGTTTGTCCTTGCTGGCGGCGATCAGCAGCGCCGGCAGCACGGCGCCGCCGGTGTGGTTGATCGGCTGCGATTGACGCGGCGTGTTCGGGAAATGGAAGACCGGGCGCACGGTCTTGTTTTCGATTGGCATGAAATCATACGGACCGGCCAGGCCGATCCAGCCGGCCAGGCTGCTGTTGGCCATGCCCTGCTGGCCGAGATAGCGCGCGTCGAGCGCGAGCATGGCGGCGTTGTAGGCGCCGGCGCTGTGGCCCATCAGGAACAGCTTGTTCGGGTCGCCGCCGTAGCGGGCAATGTTGTTCGCCGTCCACGCCACCGCCCGGGCCGAGTCGTCGAGGAAATCGGGGTAGCGCACTTCCGGATACAGCCGGTAATCAGGAATCACGGCCACGATGCCGCGCTCGGCGAGGGCACGGCCGACAAAAGCGTAGTCGCCGCGTTCACCGGCGGCCCAGTTGCCGCCATAGAAAAACACCACCACCGGCGAGGCGCTGGTGACCTTGGCCGGCCGGTAGACGTCGAGCTTGAAACGGGGGCCGCTGCCGTAGGCCAGGCCAAGCATGGTGTCGGACGCGCTGCCTGGCGACAGCGCGTTGATGGCCGTCAAAGGCGAGCAGGCTGCCAGGCCACCAACGGTCACAACGGCGGCGGCAAGGCCATACAGGGTGAGGCGGAGCTTGCGCATGAAAGTCCCGTGTTGGTGGTTTTGTCCAACACAATTATAGTCAATTGACAAAAACGGCAAGCACGCTTGAGATCGGCGATATCGGATGCCGGATGCGTGTTGCCGGTCACACGCCCCGTGTCCCGCGCTTGCCCAAGCGTCAAAGGGCGCGCGCCCCGAAGGTGTCGCACTGGGTGAATTCGCCCGTCTCGATGCCTTTGTTAAACCAGCGCACCCGTTGCGCCGAGGTGCCGTGGGTGAACGAATCGGGCACCACGCGGCCTTGCGACTGCTGCTGCAAGGTGTCGTCGCCGATCGCGGTTGCCGCCGCCAGCGCGCCTTCGACGTCGCCTTGCTCGAGGATGTCGCGGCTGCGGTTGGCGTGAAAAGCCCACACGCCGGCGAAACAGTCGGCCTGCAGTTCGAGCCTGACCGACATTGCGTTGGCGCGCTTTTGGCTGTCGCCGCGGCGCGCCGCGGCGACTTGTTCGTCGATGCCGAGCAGGTGCTGGACGTGGTGGCCGACTTCATGCGCGATGACGTAGGCCTGGGCAAATTCGCTGTTGACGTTGAAGCGCTGCTGCATCAGACGGTAGAACGCAAGGTCGATGTAGACCTTTTGGTCGCCTGGGCAATAAAACGGGCCGGAAGCGGTTTCGCCGGTGCCGCAGGCGGTCTGGGTGGCGCCAGTAAACAGTACCAGTTTGGGCTTTTTGTACTGGGCGTTCTGCGCGCGGAACAGCTCGGTCCAAGTGTCTTCGGTGTCGGCCAGCACGGTCGAGACAAACCGCGCCTGAGTGTCGGACGCCGGCGGGGCGGGCGCGCGCTGCTGCTGCTGCTGCTGCTGCTGCTGCATCGGCGCCATCGCGCCGCCGCCGCCACTCAAGGCATCGATGATCGTCAGCGGGCTCACGCCGAGGAAGTAGGAGCCGATGAGCGCAATGGCAACTGTGCCGATGCCGATCGAACGTCCGCCGAAACCGAAGCCACCACCACCGCCACCGCCACCGCCGCCACCGCCGTCGCGACGGTCTTCGACGTTATCGCTCTCGCGATTGCCTTCCCACTTCATGGTCGTTCTCCTGCCGGTAATGATGAGAATGCCATGGTACCAAAGGCACAGCCGTCAAGGCACCGCACAGGATGCCGGGCCTGAAATCGTGCTCAGACCGGCGTGCTCAGTCCGGCGTGCCGTCGCTGCGGCGGCCGACATTGCTTTGCCGTTCCTGCCGCTCGTTCCGGTCGAGCTCGGAAGATTTGCGGTTGGCGGTGTTCGACAGGCCGCTGTCGTCATCCATTTTCTGGTCGGCCGCCAGGCGGTGGCCGCCCGGGCTTGACGGCGCATCGGCGGCGACCTTCTGCGAGTCGTCGCCTGTTTGCGCGTCGCTTTGCGCGTCGCCCTGCGCTGGCGTCTTGTTTTGGCCGGCGTGGTCAACGCTGAAGGCGCGCGACGGCGGTTTGGCCAGTTCATTGCCGTCATTGCTGGATTGCTTGTTCGCGTCGCTGCGCTGGTTCGAGTTCATGCTGGTTCCTTCACTGTAAAGACTACGTCAAGCGGCATGCACGTTGTCAGGCTTGTTATCATGCGTGCCGCTGCCACGTTCTTGAATAGGCAGAAAGAGCGGCGCCTTGTAGGACGCGGACGCGCACGCGCATTTACAGCAATGTTCGCAAGGCAGCGCCATGGATGAATAGTGATTAAGCGAATTTTTTATTGCCTGTTATCCTACAAACACGTCTGCTCTGCTCCTATACCCTCATCCGTCTGCGCTGCCTAAGATGAGGTCAATCCGCTCACTCATCGGCGCTTCGCCAGGGCGAACGGACTTCGAGCCTCGTCATCGCGCACAGCGCAATACAGCGCAATACGGGGCAATTTCAAAGCTCAGGGAGGTGTACCATGGCGTCAAAAAACGAGAGTAACAAGCAGAGCGGCACCCAGGGCGCAAGCCAGGGCGGCGGCACCAAGAACCGCGGTTTCGCGTCGATGGACCCGGCGCGCCAGCGCGAAATTGCCAGCGAGGGCGGCAAGGCTGCACATCAAAAGGGAACGGCGCACGAATTCACGTCCGAAGAGGCACGCCGCGCCGGCAGCATGAGTCACGGCAACCGGCAATCGGCCGCGGCCAGCACAGGCGCGGCCAGCAGCACGCGCGGCAGCGCAAAGAAAGCCTCGGGCGAGCAGGGTGGCAACAAGCAAAGCGAGCAGGGCGGCAGCCGCAGCGAAGAAGGCGGACGCAGCGAAGCGAAAGCCGGTTCCTCCGGAACGCCGAAAAAATTGCGCTAGTGGGCCGCGATGGCGGCCCGCCAGCTTGCATGCGCCAGGCGCAGTCAAGCGGATGCACTTGCAGTGAGCGACAGTCGACAGCCAACTCATGACGGGGGCCCAAGATACCCTTTTCATGAGTTGATTTTTTCTTTTTCATTTCCACTTTCTTCATGCAAAAAACCTGATGGATGGGGTAGAATCGACGCGCTTTCAATCTGCCTTGGGGAAAATTTTGGTGAAACGAGCGCTGATCCGTCAAGTCAAGAGCATGTCGATGTCGTGCGATTCGGTCGGCAACTTGCTGCTCGCGAAGTTTTCCTGCGAGGGCGGCAAAAACGCGTGCGTCTTCATTCCGGCGTCGATCGTCTTCTGGCTGCTGCGGCACCTGCCGGTGAACCAGGATCCGAGCCTCAGGCAGCCGGCGAACATGCCGCAGATTGACGAGGAAGACTGGGATTGCCAGCGCAGCCCGCGCGCGCTGACGGTCAACTGCACGCAGCTGGCGAGCGCACTGCGCATGGTCTTTGAACTCGACGTCAAACCTGACCTCACATTGGTGCTCGACCGTGCCAACGTTGAACTGATGCGCCAGATAATGGTCCATTACAGCACCGACCTGATCGACCTGGACAGGTAGAGACTGGCCGAAGCGGCCGGAAATCCGGTTATTATGCTTATGCTTATTTATGCTTATGTTCAGGCTTAAGCTTGTGCATTCTGGTCATGAATTTTTCCCATGCATCGTGCTAACCGTTGTAACCGGTATTTTCAAGGATTGCCATGCCCATCAAAATCAGCCAGCTGTTCGACTCCGGCGCCATCGACGTGGTGCGTGCCGACAGCGCATCCCAGATCGATTTGAACCTGCGCAGCGATTCGCATGCGGACATCCGCCAGTGGTTCCATTTCCGCCTGCAAGGCGCGCGCGGCCAGGCTTGCACGATGCGCTTCCTGAACGCCGGCCAGGCCACCTATCCGAAGGGTTTTGAAGGCTACCAGGCAGCGGCAAGCTACGACACCGAAACCTGGTTCCGGGTGCCGACCAGCTTCGACGGCGAGGTGATGACGATCACCCATACGCCTGAACTGGACAGTGTCTATTACGCCTATTTCGAGCCGTACTCATGGGAGCGCCACCTGCGCCTGCTCGGCGAGATCGCCGAAAACCCGCGGGCGCGCGTGTCCGACATCGGCAGCACCGTGGACGGGCGCGACATCAACCTCGTCACCATCGGCGACGCCTCGGCGGAGCAGAAAATATGGGTCATCGCGCGCCAGCATCCGGGAGAAACGATGGCCGAATGGTTCGTCGAAGGCATGATCGACGCCTTGCTCGACGACGCCAACCCGATCGCCCGCAGGCTGCTCTCGCGCGCCGTGTTTTACATCGTGCCGAACATGAACCCGGATGGTGGCTACCGCGGCAACCTGCGCACCAACGCCGCCGGCGCCAACCTGAACCGCGAGTGGATGACGCCGTCGCTCGAACGCAGCCCGGAAGTACTGTGCGTCAAAGACAAGATCCACGCCACCGGCTGCGACATGTTTTTCGACATCCATGGCGACGAGGCGCTGCCGTACAATTTTGTCGCCGGCAACGAGATGCTGGCCGATTTCACGCCCCAGCGCGCGGCCCACCAGAAGGCCTTCATCGAGCGCTACATGGCGGCCAGCCCCGACTTCCAGAACGTTGTCGGCTACGCGGCCAGCAAGTACAACGACGACATGCTGACGCTGGCCTCGAAATACATCGGCCACACCTTCAAATGCCTGTCGCTGACCCTGGAGATGCCGTTCAAGGACAATGCCGATCTGCCCGATCCGCACACCGGCTGGAACGGCGCACGCAGCAGCGAACTTGGCGCCGCCATCCTGCAGCCGATTCTGCAGTCGCTGGACCAGGCTGGAACATAGGAACATAGGCATGGGCGTCGAGATCGAGCGCAAGTTTCTGTTGAAAGGCGAGGAGTGGCGCGCGCTCGGCGCGCCGCTGCTGCTGCGCCAGGGATATTTATCCTCCAACCCGGCGCGGGTGGTGCGGGTGCGCGTCGAAGGCGAGCAGGCGTTCATGACGGTCAAGAGCAAGAGCGTCGGCGCCACGCGCGGGGAATGGGAGTATCCGATTCCGCTGCCTGACGCCAACGAGTTGCTGGCGCTGTGCGAACCGCCGCTGGTCGAAAAGTTTCGCCGCAAAATTGCATTTGCCGGCAACGTCTGGGAAATCGACGAATTCTTGGGCGCCAACGCCGGCCTGGTGGTGGCCGAGATCGAACTTGCGTCCGAACACCAGGCATTCGAGCGGCCCGACTGGATCGGCGCGGAAGTGACGCACGATGCGCGTTACTTCAACTCGGCCCTGGCGTGCCATCCATATTCTGCGTGGCAGCGTTAGCCGAAAAAGCACCATCTTGCTCCCCGGTCGCCCGGGGCTCTTCGATCAGTGGAAGTGTTGGCCACCGCTTGGCGTGTCATCCGGCATTTCCGCATGCACCAGTTCGCCCGTCGGATCGGCGAACAGCGGCGCGCCGCAATCGTCGCAGTACTCGGCGACAAAATGCTCGGCGTGGCGCTTGACGTGGGTAATGCCGGCTTCGTTCAGGTAGCCCATGATGTCGTCGAGCGGCGCCTTGTGCTCTTCGATGCCGGAAATGCCGGCATTGATCAGTCCCTCGACCGGAGTGCCATCCTCGTCTTCCTGGCCGTACAGCGGCCAGACGATGCCGTAGATGACGTCGGCCGTCTGGCGCAGCGTGAAGCCGACACGGTATTCGTCGATCTGGCCGTCGGCCGATTCTTCGCCAAAGCCGGCCACCACCGCGCGCAGGTCGGAAGGCTCGACGGCGAGCGTATGGGTCAAATAGTGCACGGCGGCGCGGATCGATACCGGACGAATCAGCTTGTCGGCTTCGCGGCAAGCGACGTAATACGCTTCCGGCAACAGCAGTTCGATGCCGCAGCCCGGCAGCAAGCGGGCCACGTTCGCTGTCGCCTGTTCGCGCCACTGTTCCAGCGCCAGGTTGCGCTCGGCGGCAAAATTGATATGGTGACGGGGTTCCTGCCAGCGAAACAGCGGCGCGCCGAGCGGCGCCACCACCGCCATCAGCAGGTAGCGGGTGTCGGCCAGGAACGGCGCCGTGTCGGGCGTCTTGGCGGCCGGCTTGATGCTGCTGCCCTTGAAGGCGGCTTGCGCCAGCTTGTGCGTGACGGCATAGGTTTCGGCATGGGTGCGCGGCAACTGGTCGATCGAGAACAGCGTTGGCGCGATCGCCACCCGCGTGCCCTCGGCCAGCAGGTGGGCCGAAAAGTGCGCCGACAGGGTCGACAGCAAATCGGCCGGAATGCTGCCCGAGCCGATGGAAAAACGCGTCCAGGCGAGAATCGGCGCCGCCACCAGCAGGGCTTGCCAGCTGGTCTCGACGCCGTCGTTCAGCTCCACCATGACCGACGATTCGCTGACCGCCTCGACCGCTTCCATCAACACGTCGTAGGCGTTCAGGTCGTCCTTGAACAGCGTGTTGAGGACGTTGTCGACGGTGTCCTGGTGGCTTGATTTGAGCAGCTTTTGAAGCTGCGTATCCAGTTGATGCTCCCAGGCCCGTTCCTCGATGCGGCTGGCGGCCTGCGCGATGGCAATGGAGATGCTGACGAGGCGTTGGCTCTCGACAGACAGTTTGTGGGATGGATCTTTTGATGGACGACGCATAGCGCTATTGAGCTCTTTAATAAATGGCGTGAAAGTGGCGTGGGGGAAGAAATCATCAACGATGCTCAACCCGCATCACCCGTATTGTAGTTGATTCAGCCACGCACATGAACACGGCGCATGAACGCCGCGCATCAACACTGCCCATAAATGGCAAAACCAGGCGAAAAAAAACGCCGGACGAATCCGGCGTTCACACTGATGCGTCCGCTTGGCTTACGCCGCGAGCAACTGGCGCAACACGAACGGCAAAATGCCGCCGTGCTTGTAGTAGTCGACTTCGATCGGGGTATCGATGCGCAGCAGCACGCGCACTTCCTGCGTGTCGCCATTGGCGCGGTGGATGACGAGGGTGGCCAGTTGCTGCGGCTTGATCTCGCCTTCCAGGCCCTTCAGGTCGAACGTTTCGTTGCCGGTGATGCCGAGCGTTTGCACGCTGTCGTCGCAGATGAATTGCAGCGGCAGCACGCCCATGCCGACCAGGTTGGAGCGGTGGATGCGCTCGAACGAACGGGTGATGACCGCTTTCACGCCCAGCAGCTGGGTGCCCTTGGCGGCCCAGTCGCGCGACGAGCCGGTACCGTACTCTTCGCCGCCGAACACCATCGTCGGCACGCCGTCGGCGACGTAGCGCATCGCCGCGTCGTAGATCGACATCTGCTCGCCCGACGGCTGGTGGATCGTGATGCCGCCTTCGACTGCCGAACCGTCGGCCTTGGCCGGGATCATGCGGTTTTTGATGCGCACGTTGGCAAAGGTGCCGCGCATCATGATTTCATGGTTGCCGCGGCGCGAGCCGTAGGAGTTGAAGTCGGCCTTCAGCACGCCCTTGGCCTTGAGCCATTTGCCGGCTGGGCCGTTTTCCTGGATCGAGCCGGCCGGCGAGATGTGGTCGGTGGTGATCGAGTCGCCGAACACGCCCAGCGCGCGGGCGCCTTCGATGCCGGTGGCGGCCGCTTTTGGCGTCATCGTGAAGTCGTCGAAAAACGGCGGCTCGGCGATGTAGGTCGAGGTCGGCCAGTTGTAGACCTGGCCCGACACCGTCGTCACTTTTTCCCACAGATCGCCCGGCGCGCCCTTGACGTCGGCGTAGTTTTTCTTGAACACGTCGGCGTTCATGGCGAACTTCATCACGTCCGACACTTCTTTCGAACTCGGCCAGATGTCGCCGAGGTAGATGTCGCGCCCGCCCGTGCCCTTGCCGACCGGCTCGGTCATCAGGTCGCGCGTCATGTTGCCGGCAATCGCGTAGGCCACCACCAGCGGCGGCGACGCGAGGAAGTTGGACCGGATGTTCGGGTGGATCCGCGCTTCGAAGTTGCGGTTGCCCGACAACACGGCCGAGGCGACGATGTCGTTGTCGATGATCGCCGTGTTCATTTCAGGCGTCAGGTCGCCGGCGTTGCCGATGCAGGTGGTGCAGCCGTAGGCGGTGACGCCAAAGCCCAGCTGCTCCATGTACGGCAGCAGGCCGGCCGCGGTCAGGTACTCGGTCACCACGCGCGAGCCCGGCGCGAGCGACGTCTTGATGTGCGGCGCTACCGTCAAGCCGGCTTCGACCGCTTTCTTGGCCAGCAGGCCGGCAGCGAGCATCACGCTCGGGTTCGACGTGTTGGTGCAGGACGTGATCGCCGCAATCAGCACATCGCCGTTCTTGACGTTGACGCCGTTGCTGGTTTCATACACGTTCGTCAGGTCCGCGGCGATCTTGTTGAAGCCGTTTTCGGTGGCCGGCTTGGAGAACAGCTCGGCGAAGTTCGCCTTGACGTTGCCCAGTTCGATACGGTCCTGGGGACGCTTCGGGCCGGCCAGCGACGGCGTCACCGTGGCCAGGTCGAGCGTGACAACGCGGGTGTAGTCGATGTCGCCCGCTTGCGGGATGCCGTACATGCCCTGCGCCTTGTAATAGTTCTGGAAGGCGGTGATTTCGTCGTCGGTGCGGCCGGTGCCCTTGAAGTACTCGACGGTGGCGTCGTCGACCGGGAAAAAGCCCATCGTGGCGCCATATTCGGGCGCCATGTTGGCGATCGTGGCGCGGTCGGTCAGGCTGAGCGACTCGGTGCCGTTGCCGAAGAACTCGACGAACTTGCCGACCACTTTCTCCTTGCGCAGCAGTTCGGTGATGGTCAGCACCAGGTCGGTGGCGGTGCAGCCTTCGCGCAGCGCGCCGAGCAGGTTGACGCCGACCACGTCGGGGGTCAGGAAGTAGACCGGCTGGCCCAGCATGCCGGCTTCGGCTTCGATGCCGCCGACGCCCCAGCCGACCACGCCGATGCCGTTGATCATGGTGGTGTGCGAGTCGGTGCCGACCAGCGTGTCAGGATAATACGTGTTGCCGGCCTTGTGGACGCCGCGCGCCAGGTACTCGAGGTTGACCTGGTGGACGATGCCAAAACCTGGCGGCACGACGCCGAAGGTGTCGAACGCCTGCATGCCCCATTTCATGAACTGGTAACGCTCGTTGTTGCGCGAGAATTCCAGCTTCATGTTCAGGTCGAGCGCGCCTTTTTCGCGGAAATGGTCAATCGTCACCGAATGGTCGACCACGAGGTCGACCGGCACCAACGGTTCGATGTTTTTCGGATTCAGGCCCATTTTCAGGGCGACGTTGCGCATTGCGGCCAGGTCGGCCAGCAGCGGCACGCCGGTGAAGTCCTGCAGCACCACGCGCGAGACGACGAACGGGATCTCGTCGGTGCGCTCGCCGTTCGGCGCCCAGTTGGCCAGCTGGCGCACGTGCTCTTCGGTGACTTTCTTGCCGTCGCAGTTGCGCAGCACCGATTCGAGCACGATGCGGATCGAGACCGGCAGGCGCGCGATGTTCACGCCCAGGCTTTTTTCCAACGCCGGCAGCGAGTAAAACTGGCCGTTCTTGCCAGCCGACAATTTAAAATCCTTGAGCGTGTTCATGGTGTTGCTGGACATAACCTCTCCTTCAGTGGTGGCTTGTTATTCGATTAAAGCGGTGTGATCGGTGTGATCGGTGCCGGTGCCGGTGCCGGAGCCGGCAGGATCGGCTCGATTTTTTCCATGACCTTGGTCGACGCCGTTCCGGCTGGCGTCGACGCTGCGGCGATGCCGGCGGCCTGGTCGGCGTTCTTGCATTCGTTCGCCAGTTGGCGGTTTTGCCTGGCGTCGAGCAGCATGCCTTTCGACGGAATGCCGATCCAGACCAGGCCGAACGTCGTGTTCTCGAAACGCAGCGCGCCGGTGGTGGTGCCGACCCGGTTGAGCCGGTGGATGCGTTTTTTCCAGCGCAGCGCGATGTGCGAATCGTCTTTGTCGTTGGTGAAAATCGTCAGCTTGTTGCCCAGTTCGCAGCTGTAATCGGTGGTGGTGGTGTCGGTAATGTCGGCGTCGGGACCGTCGGGAATCGCCAGCTCTTCCGCTTTCGGGTGCACGGCCTTGGCGGCCGGCCTGCTCTTGGCTGGCTTCTTTGGCTCGGCGGCGAACGACGGCGCTGCCACCAGGCCTGCCGCCGCCAGCGCGAAGCTGAACGCGATGATGGATGTGGAAAATGAGGTCATGGGATGGAGTGGATGGTTTGAATTGATTGGATGAGATTAATCAGATCAAATCGGTTCCGGATGGGCGTCGTGATTGACCAGCGCCGCCGCCGCTTCGGGCAACGTCAGGCCGGCCAGCTTCGCGCGCTGCAAAACGGTCCAGTAATAACGGTAGCTGGCGCGGTCGTGCAGCCGGCCATGCTGGGCAATCGGTCCCCACTGCGCGTTGGCCGCTTCGACCAGGATGTTGCTGGCCTCATTGACTTCCGACATGCGCGGGGTGAACGCCTTGATGATCGGCTTGATCTGGTTCGGATGGATGCTCCACATGCGGGTGAAACCGAATTCGGCGGCGGCGCGCTGGGCGTCGTTGGCGACGACGGCGCTGTCCTTGATGTCGGTTGTCACGTTGTGCGATGGCACCTTGCCATGGGCGTGGCACGCCGCCACCATGTCGAGCTTGGCGCGCACCACCAGCGGGTGGGTGAACTGCAGCGGCGTGCGCATGGCGTTGCCGGGAATGGCGCCGTAGTGGGCAGAAACAAAATCCATGATGCCGAACGACAGGCATTCGACCTGGGGCAGGGCGGCAATGTCCCAGGCGTCGCGCAGCGCGCCGTGGGTTTCGATCAGCACGTGGATCGGCAGCGCGGCGCGCCCGGCTGGCTGCGCGTAGCGGTTGACGAATTCGATCATGCGCTGCACATCGGCGAGGTTGTCCGCCTTCGGCAACGCCAGGTAGGCCAGCTTGCCGGCGCAGGCGCCGACGATGGTGGCGACATCGAAAGCGAAGTGGGCGCTGGTGCTGTCGTGCACGCGCACGCCGATGCGGCCAAAGCGATTGGTGTCGTCGCCAAGGAGGGCGGCGACCAGATGGGCGTGTTCCTGCTCGGCGCCGGTGGCGGCGCCGTCTTCGCAGTCGAAAGTGATGTCAAACAGGGGGCCAAGCTCTTGTTGCAGCGCGCTTGACTTGCGCATCAGCTTTTCGGAGCCGGCGTAATGGTCGCAGGCGGGCAGCAGCATCGGCTGGCGTTTGCCCTGGAACAGGACTTCAGATGGGTGCATGCGTGTATTCGGAAAAAAGGGCCTGGAAAAGTCCAAAGAATGATCTGAAGAAAAATCCAAGCCCGCGTCCAGGCCGCCAGCAGCGGGATGGACGCAGGTGCGGCGAACAGGTGGGCCGACCGGCTCCACGAAGCGCGCCGCCCGGGGCTCAGGACAGCAGGTGGGCGACGCCGTCGCGCTCTTCGGTCAGTTCCTTGAGCGTGAGGTCGATGCGCTCTTGCGAGAACTGGTCGATGGGCAGGCCCTGGACAATCGTGTACTCGCCGTTCTCGACCGTGACCGGGAAGCCGAACATGGTTTCTTTCGGGATGCCGTACGAACCGTCCGACGGGATGCCCATCGTGGTCCACTTGCCGCCGGTGCCGAGGTGCCAGTCGTGCATATGGTCGATGGCCGCGTTGGCGGCGGAAGCTGCCGACGACAGGCCGCGCGCTTCGATGATCGCGCCGCCGCGCTTGCCGACGGTCGGCAGGAACGTGTCGCGGTTCCAGGCGTCGTCGCCGATGGTGTCCTTGACGGATTGGCCATCGATGGTGGCGAAGCGGTAATCGGCGTACATGGTCGGCGAGTGGTTGCCCCACACGCACAGCTGCTCGATCGAGGCGACCGGCTTGCCGACCTTGGCGGCGATCTGCGACAGCGCGCGGTTATGGTCCAGGCGCAGCATGGCGGTAAAATTTTTGCTTGGCAGCGACGGCGCCGATTTCATCGCGATGTAGGCATTCGTGTTGGCCGGGTTGCCGACCACCAGTACCTTGACGGTGCGCGCAGCGACGGCGTCGAGCGCCTTGCCCTGCACCGTGAAGATTTGCGCGTTCGCTTCCAGCAAGTCCTTGCGTTCCATGCCGGGACCGCGCGGACGGGCGCCGACCAGCAGGGCGAAGTCGGCGTCCTTGAACGCGGTCATCGGATCGCTGTGGGCGCTCATGCCGGCCAGCAGCGGAAAGGCGCAGTCGTCGATTTCCATCATGACGCCCTTGAGCGCCTTTTGGGCTTTTTCGTCAGCGATTTCCAGCAGTTGCAAAATGACTGGCTGGTCCTTGCCCAGCATGTCGCCGTTGGCGATGCGAAACAGCAGGGAATAGCCGATCTGGCCGGCGGCGCCGGTAACAGCAACGCGCAGTGGGGTGTTAGCCATGAGATTCTCCAAGGTGGGAAAGAAAACGGTCGAAGCCGAGGATACGCTTGTTTGGGGAAACTGTAATCATATCAAAACCGAATCCCTTTCGGGACCGCGGCGGGGGATGACCAGCTCGCGCGAAAACGGCAGCGCACACCGGTTTGAGCGCGAGTGTAGGCTGCGCCGGCCCATCTGTCAATTTTATATCATATGTCTTATATAAGACACATAATACATGAGTTTTTGCTGGACGGGACGGGCCAGTTGTGGTGAAATCTTGGCCTATGAACCCATTACTGTCCCATCCGCAAGGCGATGGCAACACGCCAGCCGGGGCCAGCGGTCCAACTGCGGGCGCCGGCAACCTGCCGACCTTCAGCCCGCTTTATCAGCAGATCAAGGCGCTGCTCACGCAAAGCCTGCAATCGGGCGAATGGAAGCCAGGCGAACTGATCCCGAGCGAGGTCGAACTGGCCGCCCGCTTCAAGGTAAGCCAGGGCACGGTGCGCAAGGCGATCGATGAGCTGGCGGCCGAAAACCTTGTCATGCGGCGCCAGGGCAAGGGCACGTTCGTGTCGACCCACCACGAGGAGCGCGCCCACTTCCGCTTTTTGAGGTTGATGCCTGACGCCGGCGTGCCCCACCATCCGGACAACCGCATCCTCGACGTCGTTCGCCAGAGTGCGTCGGCCGAGGTGGCCCAGCTGCTGGAGCTGAAGGCGGGCGACCCGGTGATCTATGTCCGGCGCCTGATGTCGTTCGACGGCGTTCCGACCATTCTCGAAGAATTATGGCTGCCTGGCGCCCTCTTCAATGGCCTGACCGCGGAGCGGCTTGACCAGTACAAAGGGCCGATGTACGGCCTGTTCGAGTCGGAGTTCGGCACCCGCATGATCCGCGCCACCGAGAAGATCCGCGCGATCGGCGCCGACGCCGGCGCGGCCGGGCTGCTCGGGGTCGCGGAGGCGACGCCGCTGCTGTGCGCCGAGCGCGTTTCGTTCACGTACGGCGACAAGGCAGTCGAGCTGCGGCGCGGGCTGTACCTGACCGCCCACCATCACTACCAGAACGATTTGTCCTAGACACGGCGCTGCCATTGGTCGATGGTGCCCTGCAGGAAAAACCAGTACGGATTAAAATGGCTGGGCCCGAAAAAAACGCCAGATTATTGAATTCCGAGATAGTTGCAACACACAAATATTGTTAAAAATAGCGCGGTTTTCGTTTTGTCTCATTTTGTCTCATTTTGTCAGTTCGTTAAGGGGGTGTAATCATGTCTGAAGCCGTGCGGGAAACTTCAAAAAAACAACGGCGTGAATTCCGTAATATTCACATTACGGAGCTGAGCAATTACCGCATGACGCTGGCGTCGACGGTATCGATCCTGCACCGCATCAGCGGCTTCATCATGTTCCTCGCACTGCCGCTGGTGCTGTACATGCTGCAGATGAGCATTTTGTCGGAGGACAGCTTCAAGTACTTCGCCGGCATCGCTTCCCATCCGCTGGCCAAGCTGGTGATCCTCGGCTTGGCGTGGGCGTATTTCCAGCATTTCTGCGCCGGCGTGCGCCACCTGTTCATGGACCTGCACCTGGGACTGGACAAGGAGTCGGCGCGCAAAAGCAGCGTCGGCGTGCTCGCCGTCAGCCTGTCGCTGACCTTTCTCACCGCTCTCAAACTGTTTGGAGTGTTTTAAGATGGCTACCAATAATATCGGCCCGAAGCGCCTGGTTGTCGGCGCCCACTACGGCATGAAGGACTGGCTGGCCCAGCGCCTCACCGCCGTGCTGATGGCGGTGTACACCTTCACGCTGCTGTTTGCTTTCCTGTCCGGCCAGAACTTCACCTACGAAGGCTGGGCCGGCCTGTTCGCCCAGCAGTGGTTCAAGCTGTTCTCGCTGGTCACGTTCGCGGCGCTGTTCTATCACGCCTGGGTCGGCTTGCGCGATATCTGGATGGATTACGTCAAATCGGTCGGCCTGCGCCTGACCTTGCAAATGGCAACCATCGTGTGGCTGCTTGTTTGTGCCGCCTGGACAGTACAAATTCTCTGGAGTGTTTAACGTGGCAGCCATCAAAAGTACAATTCCTACCCGCCGCTTCGACGCGGTCATCATCGGCGCCGGCGGTTCCGGCATGCGCGCCTCGCTGCAACTGGCTGAAGCCGGCCTGAACGTGGCCGTGCTGTCGAAAGTGTTCCCGACCCGTTCGCACACGGTCGCGGCCCAGGGCGGCATCGGCGCCTCGCTCGGCAACATGAGCGAGGACGACTGGTACTGGCACATGTTCGACACCGTCAAGGGCGGCGACTACCTGGGCGACCAGGATGCGATCGAATTCATGTGCCGCGAAGCGCCCAAAGTGGTCTACGAACTCGAGCACTTCGGCATGCCGTTCGACCGCAACCCGGACGGCACGATCTACCAGCGTCCGTTTGGCGGGCACACCGCCAACTTCGGCGAAAAGCCGGTTCAGCGCGCCTGCGCCGCGGCCGACCGCACCGGCCACGCGCTGCTCCATACGCTCTATCAACGCAATGTGCGCGCGCGCACCCACTTTTTCGTCGAATGGATGGCGCTCGATCTGATCCGCGACGCGTCCGGCGACGTCATCGGCGTTGTCGCGCTCGAGATGGAAACGGGCGAATGCATGATCCTGGAAGCGAAAACGACGATCATGGCGACCGGCGGGGCAGGGCGCATCTGGGCCGCGTCGACCAATGCCTTCATCAATACCGGCGACGGCATGGGCATGGCGGCGCGCGCCGGCTTGCCCCTGCAGGACATGGAATTCTGGCAGTTCCACCCGACCGGCGTGGCCGGCGCCGGCGTCCTGATCACCGAAGGGGTGCGCGGCGAAGGCGGCATCCTGATCAACAGCAACGGCGAGCGCTTCATGGAGCGCTATGCGCCGACCCTGAAAGACCTGGCGCCGCGCGACTTCGTGTCGCGCTCGATGGACCAGGAAATCAAGGAAGGGCGCGGCTGCGGTCCGAACAAGGATTACGTGCTGCTCGACTTGCGCCACATCGGCGCCGAGACGATTCAAAAGCGCCTGCCGTCGATTCTCGAGATCGGCCACAAGTTCGCCAACGTCGATGCGACCAAGGAACCGATTCCGGTGGTGCCGACGATTCACTACCAGATGGGCGGCATCCCGACCAACATCCACGGCCAGGTCGTCGCCCCCAAGGATGGCGACCCGGTGGCCGTCGTCAATGGCCTGTACGCGATCGGCGAATGCGCCTGCGTCTCGGTGCACGGCGCCAACCGTCTGGGCACCAACTCGCTGCTCGACTTGCTGGTGTTCGGGCGCGCGGCCGGCAACCATGTCGTCGCCTCGAACCTGAAGCAAAAAGAGAACAAGCCGTTGCCTGAAGGCGCCGCCGACATCGCGCTGGCGCGCCTGGCGAAGCTGGAAAACTCGACCGGCACGGAAAAAGTGCAGGACGTCGCCAACGACATCCGCGCCACGATGCAGAAGTACTGCGGCGTGTTCCGTACCGATGCGCTGCTGTCGCAGGGCTTCAAGGAAATCATGGTGCTCGCCGAGCGCTGCAAGCACGTGGCGTTCCAGGACAAGTCGAAGGTGTTCAACACGGCAAGGGTGGAAGCGCTGGAACTGGACAACCTGATCGAAACGGCGAAATCGACCATCACCTCGGCGGTGGCGCGCAAGGAGTCGCGTGGCGCCCACGCGCACATGGACTTCCCGGTGCGCGACGATGCGACCTGGATGAAGCACACGCTGTGGTTTTCGGAAAACAACCGGCTCGAGTACAAGCCGGTCATCACCAAGCCGCTGACGGTTGACACCTTCAAGCCGAAACCACGTACCTTCTGAGTTACTCTACAAGTTATTCCAAGTTAGGCAAGCCATGACACGCACCGTAAAACTGAAAATCTACCGCTACAATCCCGACCAGGACGCCAAGCCGTACATGCAGGACGTTACCGTCGAACTGCAGGACAGCGACAAGATGCTGCTCGACGCGCTGCAGCGCGTCAAATCCGACGTCGACGACAGCCTGTCGCTGCGCCGCTCGTGCCGCGAAGGCGTGTGCGGCTCGGACGCGATGAACATCAACGGCAAGAACGGCCTGGCCTGCACCACCAACCTGAACGAGCTGACCGAGCCGATCGTGCTGCGTCCGCTGCCGGGCCTGCCGGTGATCCGCGACCTGATCGTCGACATGACGCAATTTTTCAAGCAATACGACTCGATCAAGCCCTACCTGATCAACGACTCGATTCCGCCGGAAAAAGAGCGGCTGCAAACCCCGCTCCAGCGCGAAGAGCTCGACGGCTTGTACGAATGCATCCTGTGCGCCTGCTGCTCGACGTCGTGCCCGTCGTTCTGGTGGAATCCGGACAAGTTCGTCGGCCCGGCAGGTCTGTTGCAAGCCTACCGCTTCATCGCCGACTCGCGCGACGAAGCAACCGGCGCGCGGCTCGACAACCTCGAAGATCCGTACCGCCTGTTCCGCTGCCACTCGATCATGAACTGCGTCGACGTCTGCCCGAAGGGCTTGAACCCGAACCGGGCGATCGGCAAGATCAAGGAACTGATGGTCCGCCGGGCGATTTAATACAGTAGTAGTACTGTATCGCCAATGCCGTGCTGCCCATCCCGGGCAGGCGGAGTATGATATTGACCAAACAACGGACTCCAGTGTGAATACGCATCAATCCGACCCGGCCAACCGCGCCCGCCTGCGCTGGCGCAGCCGCCGGGGACTGCTCGAAAACGACCTGATCCTCACCCGCTTCCTCGACGCCAACGAGGCGACCCTGAGCGACGAGGACGTCGATGCACTGACGCTGCTGCTCGACCTGGCGGACAATCCACTGATGGACTTGCTGCTGGCGCGTACCGAGCTGGACGGCGCAATCGACCTGCCGCACGTGGGCGCCTTGCTGGCGCGGCTGCGGCAAGCCTAGGCCCGGCTCCCGTATTTTTTGTATTGTAGACTTGCATCCAAGAAGGAAGTGAAATGAATATCTCCGATTCCAAAGCCACCCTGTCGTTCTCCGATGGCAGCGCGGCCATCGACATGCCTATCTACAAGGGCACCGTCGGCCCGGACGTCATCGACATCCGCAAGCTGTACGCCCAGACCGGCAAGTTCACCTACGATCCTGGCTTCATGTCGACCGCCGCCTGCAACTCGTCGATCACCTACATCGACGGCGACAAGGGCGAATTACAGTACCGCGGCTACCCGATCGAGCAACTGGCGCAAAACTGCGACTTCCTCGAAGTATGCCACCTGCTGCTGAACGGCGAACTGCCGACCGCGGCCCAGAACAAGACATTCGACAGCACCGTCACCAAGCACACGATGGTGCACGAGCAGATGCAATTCTTTTTCCGCGGTTTTCGCCGCGACGCCCACCCGATGTCGGTGCTGGTTGGCACCGTCGGCGCGCTCGCCTCGTTCTACCACGATTCGCTCGACATCACCGACCCGCACCACCGCGACGTATCGGCGATCCGCCTGATCGCCAAGATGCCGACGCTGGTCGCCATGTCGTACAAGTATTCGATGGGCCAGCCGTTCATGTATCCGCGCAACGACCTGTCGTACAGCGCCAACTTCATGCGCATGATGTTCGGCACGCCGTGCGAAGAGTATGTCGTCAACGACGTGCTGGTGCGCGCGCTTGACCGCATCCTAATCCTGCACGCCGACCATGAGCAGAATGCGTCGACGTCGACGGTGCGCCTGGCCGGCTCGTCCGGCGCCAATCCGTTTGCCTGCATCGCCGCCGGCATCGCCTGCCTGTGGGGCCCTGCCCACGGCGGCGCCAACGAAGCGGCGCTCAACATGCTCAAGGAAATCGGCTCGGTCGACAACATCCCGGCCTTCATCGAAAAAGTGAAAGACAAGAACTCCGGCGTCAAGCTGATGGGCTTCGGTCACCGCGTCTACAAGAACTTCGACCCGCGCGCGAAATTGATGCGCGAAACGTGCCACGAAGTGCTCGACGAACTCGGCCTGCACGACGACCCGTTGTTCAAGCTGGCCATGGCGCTCGAGAAAATCGCCCTGGAAGACGAGTATTTCGTCTCGCGCAAACTGTACCCGAACGTCGATTTTTACTCTGGCATCGTGCAGTCCGCGCTGGGCATCCCGGTGTCGCTGTTTACCGGCATCTTCGCCATGGCCCGCACGGTGGGCTGGATCGCCCAGTGGAACGAGATGATTGCCGACCCCGAGCAGAAAATCGGCCGCCCGCGCCAGCTGTTCATCGGCGACACCGCACGCGATGTGCCGGCGATGGACCAGCGCTGATTTTTAATGCTGCACAAAAAAAGCGAGCTTCGGCTCGTTTTTTTTATTGTGCATCCTGGCAATGAAACCGGCGAAAAGCTGTCGAAGCAAACGGGCGCCTGCGCGGTGACGCCGCACGGCGAAGCCGAAGCGGTGGCTGCGTTGCTGGCGGCAGCGCGCAGCCTTGGCTTGCCGCTTGATGCGGCCGCGCTTTACCCCTCCGGCGCCCTGGCCGCGTTCTGGCCGGCGGCGATCATCGCCTGGGCAAACTTGCTGACGGCGCGCGGCGACACCCTGTGATCGGGCGCCGTCAAGCGCAACTGTGCGAACACATTCCAGCGTTCCGGCATAATGTTTAAAAGAGAAGGATTGCTCATGAGTATTAAATTGCTGGCCCTGCCGTTGCTGTTGCATGCCGGACTGGCCAGCGCCCAGGATGTTTCCTTGCTGGCCGGTTCGCTCGACAACAGCAAGGCGGACAAACGCTCGTTCGCCGCCGAACTCGGTTTTTCGCAGCGGATGAACGACTTCACCTCACTCAGTGCCGAGTACTACAATGAAGGCCATCCCAGCAAGCACCACCGCGACGGCTTTACCTCGCAGCTGTGGCTGCACACCCGCTACCCGGAGCGGGGCGCCTCGTTCGGCATTGCCGCCGGGCCCTACTATTATTTCGACACCACCACCGGCCTGGGCGCGGCCAGCGATTACCGCAACCTGCATGGCTGGGGCAGCCTGTTCAGCGCCAGCGCGAAATGGCATTTCGACAAGCGCTCGTACGTCGAGCTGCGCGTCAACCACGTCAAAACCCATGGCGAAGGCGATGCGAACAGCGTACTGGTCGGTTTGGGCTACGAACTGAAGAATGTGCCGGACCGCGAGCGCTTGAAAACCGAGCGGCCGGGCGACCGTCTGCTGATGGTGCAGGGCGGCCAGGCCATCGTCAACAGTTTCGAGTCCGAGCGCGCGCGCGCCTGGGGCATCGAATACCGCGATACCGTCACCCTGAACATGGAGTGGAGCGTCACCGCGCTCAATGAAGGGCGAATCGGGCTGGTGCAGCGCAAGGGCGTGGCCGGGCAGATCTGGCTGCTGCGCCCGTTCACCAACCGCACCGTGCTCGTGCTGGGCGGCGGCGCCTACCTGATGCGCGACCGCATCAACCGCGACGACGCGAGCGAACCATCGACGACCCGCTTGGTGCCGATCGTGACCATCGGCATGCGCTACCGGATCGATCCCGACTGGCGCGTCCAGCTCAGTTTCAGCCGCGTCGTCACCGATTACCATCGCGATGCCGATATTCTGCTGATCGGTGTCGGCAAGGTATTTTAGAACGCAGTGGCCGGCAATGCCCGGAAAAGTCCGCACGCCGATAAGTTCATAAAATGCAACATTTTACCTGTTATTCACAGAATTGGGTGTTGCGTTGCACTATCGCGTGTTATTGTAATGTGCTTCAAAGATTTCAATACTAAATGCCCTTCCCCACAACTTGATGTGCAATCCGCTAACCGGTCAGGCCGTGTCGCGGAAGGTTAGATTAACCCGCCAATTTCGCGAAGCGCGAAGAAAGGTGAGCAAGATGATGCAGCAACAGACAGCGAACTCGTATCTGTTCGGTGGTAACGCACCCTATGTGGAAGAGTTATACGAGGCCTATCTCGACAATCCGGGCTCGGTGCCCGATAACTGGCGCTCGTACTTCGACGCGATGCAGAACGTGCCGGCAGCGGACGGCTCGAACAAGCCCGACGTCGCCCACGCCTCCGTCATCGCCTCGTTTGCGGAACGCGCAAAAGCCGGTCCGATCCGGGTCGTCACCGCCTCGGCCGACGCCGAAATGGGCCGCAAGCGCGTCGCCGTCACCCAGTTGATCGCCACCTACCGCAACCTCGGTTCGCAATGGGCCAACCTTGATCCGCTGCAGCGCCAGGAGCGGCCGACGATTCCTGAAATGGAACCGGCGTTCTACGGCTTCACCGATGCCGACCTGGACATCCAGTTCAATATCAGCAACACCTATTTTGGCCAGGAAACCGCTTCCCTGCGCGACCTGCTCAACTTCCTGCGCGAGACGTATTGCCGTTCGATCGGCGCCGAGTTCATGTACATCAGCGATCCGGCCGAGAAGCGCTGGCTGCAGGAAAAGCTGGAATCGATCCGTTCGACGCCAAGTTTCACGGCCGAGAAAAAAATCCACATCCTCGACCGCCTGACCGCCGCCGAAGGCCTCGAGCGCTACCTCCACACCAGGTACGTCGGCCAGAAGCGCTTTTCGCTGGAAGGCTCCGAGTCGTTCATCGCCTCGATCGACGAAACGATCCAGCGCGCCGGCGAAAACGGCGTGCAGGAAATCGTCATCGGCATGGCCCACCGCGGCCGTTTGAACGTGCTGGTCAACACCCTCGGCAAGTCGCCGGCCGAATTGTTCGAAGAATTCGAAGGCAAGCACGGCGACGAACTGCCGTCGGGCGACGTCAAGTACCACCAGGGCTTCTCGAGCGATATCTCGACCGCCGGCGGCCCGGTCCACCTGTCGCTGGCCTTCAATCCGTCCCACCTCGAGATCGTCAACCCGGTCGTCGAGGGTTCCGTCAAGGCGCGCATGGACCGTCGTGGCGACAAGGAAGGCGCGCAAGTGCTGCCGATCCTGGTGCATGGCGACGCCGCGTTCGCCGGCCAAGGCGTGGTGATGGAAACGCTGAACCTGGCGCAGACGCGCGGTTACGGCACCGGCGGCACGGTGCACATCGTGATCAACAACCAGATCGGCTTCACCACCTCCGACCCGCGCGACTCGCGTTCGACCCTGTACTGCTCGGACGTGGTCAAGATGATCGAAGCGCCGGTGCTGCACATTAACGGCGACGACCCGGAAGCGGTGGTGCTGGCGACTCAGATCGCCATGGACTACCGCGTGCTGTTCAAGAAGGACATCGTCCTCGACATCATCTGTTACCGCAAGCTCGGCCACAACGAGCAGGACACGCCGGCGCTGACCCAGCCGTTGATGTACAAGAAGATCGCCCAGCATCCGGGTACCCGCAAGCTGTACGCCGACAAGCTCGCCGCGCAAGGCACCATCGCGCCGGACGCCGGCGACAAGATGGTGGCCGCCTTCCGCGACGCCATGGACGCCGGCAAGCACACGGTCGACCCGGTCATCTCGAACTTCAAGAACAAGTACGCCGTCGACTGGCTGCCGTTCCTCAACAAGAAATGGACCGACAGCGCCGACACCGCAGTGCCGATGACCGAACTGAAACGCCTGTCGCAGCGCATCACCAACGTGCCGGAAGAGTTCAAGGTCCACTCGCTGGTTGCAAAAGTACTGGCCGACCGCGCCTCGATGGGGCGCGGCGAGATGAACCTCGACTGGGGCATGGGCGAGCATCTGGCCTACGCTTCGCTGGTGTCGTCCGGTTACGCCATCCGCCTGACCGGCCAGGATGCCGGCCGCGGCACCTTCGTGCACCGCCACGCGGTGCTGCACGACCAGAACCGCGAGCGCTGGGATGCCGGCACGTATGTGCCGCTGTGCAACGTATCCGACGGCCAGGCGCCGTTCGACGTGATCGACTCGGTGCTGTCGGAAGAAGCGGTGCTCGCCTTCGAGTACGGCTATTCGACCGCCGAGCCGAACACGCTGACCATCTGGGAAGCGCAGTTCGGCGATTTTGCCAACGGCGCCCAGGTGGTGATCGACCAGTTCATCAGCTCCGGCGAAGTGAAGTGGGGCCGCGCTTCCGGCCTGGTGATGATGCTGCCGCACGGTTACGAAGGCCAGGGCCCGGAGCACTCGTCGGCCCGCCCCGAGCGTTTCCTGCAATTGTGCGCTGACAACAACATGCAAGTGGTGCAGCCGACGACTGCCGCGCAGATCTTTCACCTGCTGCGCCGCCAGATGGTGCGCCAGTTCAGAAAACCGCTCGTCATCATGACGCCGAAGTCGCTGCTGCGTAACAAGGACGCCGGCTCCGCCCTGACCGAACTGGCCAAGGGCGCTTTCCAGACCGTGATCGGCGAAGTCGACGACCAGATCGACGCCAAGAAAGTCAAGCGCGTCATCGCCTGCTCCGGCAAGGTCTACTACGACCTGGTCAACGCCCGCAAGACGCGCGGCCAGGTCGACACCGCCATCATCCGTGTCGAGCAGCTGTATCCGTTCCCGCACAAGTCGTTCGCGGCCGAACTGAAGAAGTTTCCCAACGCGACCGAGCTGGTATGGACGCAGGACGAGCCGCAAAACCAGGGGCCGTGGTTCCAGATCCAGCACAACATCTTTGAAAGCCTCGATTCGGGCCAGCGCCTGGCCTATGCCGGCCGGCCGGCTTCGGCGTCGCCTGCGGTCGGTTACTACGACAAGCACTACGCGCAGCAGAAGGAGTTGCTGGAAACGGCATTCTCGAAACTCAAGGGTTTCGTGCTGACCAAGTAGGCAAGGCTCGCCGGGTGAGCCGCGCCAGTGGCGCGGCCAGGCAATGACGCAGCGCCCCGTAGTCCGGGGCGCCAAAAAACAAAATACGGAGTTTTACATGGCACAAATTGAAGTCAAGGTTCCACAACTGTCGGAGTCGGTAGCAGAAGCGACCATGCTTTCATGGCACAAGAAAGTCGGCGAGCCGGTGGCGCGCGACGAAAACATGATCGACATCGAAACCGATAAGGTGGTGCTTGAACTGCCGGCGCCGGCCGCCGGCGTGATCATCCAGATCATCAAGGGCGACGGCACCACCGTCGTCGCCGGCGAAGTGATCGCCATCATCGACACCGAAGCTGCCCCGATGGTCAGCCCGATTCCGATTTCGAGCGTGACGACCCCGAACGCGCCGGTTGCCGGTGCCGAAACCGCCGCGGCGGCCGCGCCAGCGGGCACCAAGGGCGATGTCGCGATGCCGGCCGCCGCCAAGATGCTGGCCGAAAACGCCATGTCCGCCAGCCAGGTCAGCGGCACCGGCAAGGACGGCCGCGTCACCAAGGGCGACGTGCTCGGCGCCATCGCCGGCGGCGTGAAACCGGCGGCGCCGGCAGCGATGGCTGTACTTGCCCCTGCCGCTGTCCCTGCGGCCAAAGCGCCGCTGCAGCAGATCGCCGCGCCAGTCATGGCCAGCCTGGGCGAGCGTCCGGAAGAGCGCGTGCCGATGAGCCGCCTGCGCGCCCGCATCGCCGAGCGCCTGGTCATGTCGCAGTCAACCAACGCGATCCTGACGACGTTCAATGAAGTGAACATGCAGCCGGTGATCGACCTGCGCAACAAGTACAAGGACAAGTTCGAAAAAGAGCACGGCGTCAAGCTGGGCTTCATGTCGTTCTTCGTCAAGGCGGCCGTCGCCGCGCTCAAGAAATACCCGGTCATCAACGCTTCGGTCGACGGCAACGACATCGTCTACCACGGCTACTTCGACATCGGCATCGCGGTCGGTTCGCCGCGCGGCCTGGTGGTGCCGATTTTGCGCAACGCCGACCAGATGTCGATTGCCGAGATCGAAAAGAAGATCGGCGAATTCGGCGCCAAGGCCAAGGAAGGCAAGCTGACCTTGGAAGACCTGACGGGCGGCACCTTCTCGATCTCGAACGGCGGCATTTTTGGCTCGATGCTGTCGACGCCGATCATCAACCCGCCGCAGGCCGCCATTCTCGGCGTGCACGCCACCAAGGACCGCGCCGTGGTCGAAAACGGCCAGGTTGTGGTGCGGCCGATGAATTACCTGGCGATGTCGTACGACCACCGCATCATCGACGGCCGCGAAGCCGTCCTCGGCCTGGTCACGATGAAGGAAACGCTGGAAGATCCGGCGCGCCTGCTGCTCGACCTGTAACCGCAAGCGACAGCTGCGCCGACATCGGCGCGCCGGCTTGCCATCGCGTGCCCACTGTGTTTTTTTTGAGAGGTAATCGTCATGAATGTCTCCGATGAAATCAAGCGCTTGCACGAACTGCACCAGGCCGGCGCGCTGACGGACGCCGAATTTGAACTGGCCAAGACCAAGGTTCTCGGCGGCGCCGTCAACCTCGACAAGCCGTCCGGGCCCGGCTTCGGTGCTGGCGCCGGCAGCCCCGGCGACTTCGCCAGCGAGATCGGCGCGCTGCGCCGTTCGCGCAGCGACCGCTGGCTGGGTGGCGTCTGCGGCGGCCTCGGCAAGGCGTCCGGCATGGAATCGTGGATCTGGCGCCTGGTGTTCGTGCTGTTTACGGTGACGTTCGGTTTCAGCCTGCTGATCTATCTGCTGATGTGGATTTTCGTCCCCGAAGAATAAAATTAGGAATATCAACAATGAGCACTTCCAAGCAATTTGACGTCGTCGTCATCGGCGCCGGTCCCGGCGGCTACATCGCCGCCATCCGCGCCGCGCAACTGGGGTTTTCGGTTGCCTGCATCGATGAATGGTCAAACGCCAAGGGCGGCCCGGCGCCGGGCGGCACCTGCACCAACGTCGGCTGCATCCCCTCGAAAGCGATGCTGCAGTCGTCCGAACACTTCGAGCACGCCGGCCACAGTTTTGCCGAGCACGGCATCGATGTCGCCGGCCTGACGCTGAACCTGCCGCAAATGTTGAAGCGCAAGGACGTCGTCGTCAAACAAAACAACGACGGCATCCTGTACCTGCTGAAGAAAAACAAGGTCAGCTTCTTCCACGGCCGCGGTGCGTTTGCCGGCAGCGCCGACGGCAGCTACAGCATCAGCGTGACCGGCGCCAGCGCCGACACCCTGGTTGCCAAGCACGTCATCGTCGCCACCGGTTCCAACGCGCGCGAACTGGCCGGCGCGCCGTTCGACGAAAAACTGATCCTGTCGAACACCGGCGCGCTGGCCATCGATGCGGTGCCGGCGACACTGGGCGTCATCGGCGCCGGCGTCATCGGCCTCGAGATGGGCAGCGTATGGCGCCGCCTCGGCGCCGACGTCACCATCCTCGAAGGCTTGCCGACGTTTCTCGGCGCGGTCGACGAGCAGATCGCCAAGGAAGCGCACAAACTGTTCACCAAGCAGGGCCTGAAAGTCAGCCTGGGCTGCAAGATCGGCGCCATCACGGCCAACAACGACCAGGTCACGGTGGCATACGTTGATGCCGCCGGCGCCGCCCACAACGCCGTCTTCGACAAGCTGATCATCTCGATCGGCCGGGTGCCTAACACGGCCGGCCTGAACGCCGGCAGCGTCGGCCTCAAGCTCGATGAACGCGGCTTCGTCGCCGTCGACGACGACTGCAAGACGTCGTTGCCGAACGTGTGGGCGGTGGGCGACGTGGTGCGCGGCCCGATGCTGGCGCACAAGGCCGAGGAAGAGGGCGTGGCGGTTGCCGAGCGCATCGCCGGCCAGCACGGCCACGTCAATTTCAACACCGTGCCGTGGGTGATCTACACCTCGCCCGAAATCGCCTGGGTCGGACAGACCGAGCAGCAGCTCAAAGCGGCCGGCGTGGCCTACAAGGCAGGCACCTTCCCGTTCATGGCGAACGGCCGCGCGCGCGCGCTGGGCGACACCTCCGGCATGGTCAAGGTACTGGCGGACGCTGTCAGCGACGAAATCCTCGGCGTGCACATCGTCGGCCCGATGGCGTCCGAGCTCATTTCAGAAGCCGTCGTGGCGATGGAATTTCGCGCCTCGGCCGAAGACATCGCACGCATCTGTCACGCCCATCCGTCGCTGTCCGAGGCGACCAAGGAAGCTGCGCTGGCAGTCGACAAGCGCGCGCTCAACTTCTGACGGTGCCCTCACCGGTCCGGCATCTGCCGGGCCGGTGAGGTAGTTGTGCGTCTCCTTTTTTGCGTTCCATGGTTTGCTTCCCCGATGAATGTCCAACAGTTTTACCAGCACGCGCTCGCCGAGCGCGGCTTCCAGTCCGACGCCGCGCAGCAGCGCGCCGTCGACCGCCTGCAGCGCTCCTATGAAGAATGGGCCCATTACAAGTCGCGCCGTTCGTCGACCTTCAAACGCCTGGTCAACCGTCCTGACGTGCCGCGCGGCGTCTACCTGTGGGGCGGGGTAGGGCGCGGCAAGTCGTTCCTGATGGACAGCTTCTATTCGGTGGTGCCGCTGGTGCGCAAGACACGGGTGCACTTCCACGAGTTCATGCGCGGCGTGCACCGCCAGCTCGACGACCTCAAGGGCGTCGCCGATCCGCTCGACGAAGTGGCGCGCCGCATCGCCAAGAAATACCGGCTGGTGTGTTTCGATGAATTCCACGTCTCCGACATCGCCGACGCGATGATCCTGTACAACCTGCTCAACGCCTTGTTCCACAACGGCGTCTCGTTCATCATGACGTCGAACTACGATCCGGATTTGCTGTATCCGGACGGCCTGCACCGCGACCGCATGCTGCCGACCATCGCGCTGCTGAAAGACAAGCTCGACGTGCTCAACGTCGACGCTGGCGTCGACTACCGCAAGCGCGCCCTCGAGCAGGTCGACAGCTACTACACGCCGCTGGGCGCCCGGGCCGACCAGGCGCTGCGCACGGCGTACGCAAAAATTGCGGAAACTGCTGACGAAGACCCGCGGGTGCGCATCGAAGCGCGCGAGATCCGCGCCCTGCGCCGCGCCGGCGGCATCATCTGGTTCGATTTCGCCACCCTGTGCGGCGGCCCGCGTTCGCAGAACGACTATCTCGAAATCGCCAGCCGCTTCCACACCGTGGTGCTGTCGGCGATCCCGGCGATGTCGGCCGCGCAGTCGTCCGAGGCGCGCCGCTTCACCTGGCTGATCGACGTCTTCTACGACAACAAGGTCAAGCTGCTGATGTCGGCCGAAGTCGCGCCCGAGGAGCTCTACACCGAAGGCATGCTGGCAAACGAGTTCCACCGCACCGTCTCGCGTATCATTGAAATGCAGTCGCGCGAGTACATGGAAACAGAGCGGCGCAGCGCCGCCGACGCCATCGCTTGAGTTCGTCGATCGCCGCTGCCTCCAACAAAGGAACCACAACCATGACTACCGAGTATCCACGCCTGCGCTGGCTGGGCGCCGTTCTGCTGGCGGCGCTGGCCGGATGCGGCGCCGCCAGGCCACAGCTCGATGATGCGCTGGCGCCGCCGTCGCAGTCGGTGCTTGAAGCCGACGCCAGGCTGGCCAGCGTCGCGCTGGACAGGCCGCGTGCCGAGGCAGCATTCGCCGATGCCGAGCAGCATTGCTACACCAGGTTCATGGTCAACAACTGCCTCGACAAGGCGCGCGAGCAGCGCCGCGAAACCTTGGCGCGGCTGCGCGCAATCGAGATCGAAGCCGAGCGTTTTCTGCGCCAGGCGAAGGTCGACGAGCGTGACCGCGAGCTGGCAAAGGCGGCGGCGGAGTTTCAGGCCGAGCAGGCCAGGATGGCGGCCGCACCGCCGCCGGTGCGCGCGGTGGCGCCTGCGCCATCACCGTCGGCTGCCGCAAAACCGGCGCTGGCGCGCGATCGCGCCGCCGCACAGGCCGTCAAACTGAACAACCGCGATGCCGAAAAAGAAGCCGGCGCCGCCAAACGCGCCGCCAGCTTGCAAGCGTTCGAAAAGCGCAAGCGTGATTCGGAGCAGCGGCAAAAAAAGATCGCGGAAAAGAAAAAAAAGGCGTTGAGCGAGGGGGACGGGAAGTAGTGCCTGACGTCGTCCTCGCGAACGCGCTAGGCTGTGCCTGCATCGTTGAAACATTTAATATAATCAGGGAACTGCAAAAGCCCGGAGATCCTATTTGCATCACATGCACCACACCCAAAAGGACCCGGCGATAGCCGCTCAAGGGAACGCGAGAACCCTATTTGCGTGCATCATCAAAGCAAAGGTTCCTTCGATAAAAGCCCGCGATTGGCGCAGAACTGGAGTCCCGCGTTGGCAAGGACGACGTCTTGCGAAGCCATTTCCGGCGCCTTTGGCCTTATACCGCCCGGCCCATCTTTTTCACCGAATAATCCGCCACCACCGCGGGCGGCCTGACCAGCCTGACAATCGCCATCGTGCAGTTGCCGCCCTTGCCTTCGGCCCGTTCGCCGGCCTTGTTGATCAGCAGTTCGGACGCCTGGCGCGGCGGGTTTCTGGCAATCGCGGCGCCGAGTTCGGCGTCGGTGAAAAAATGCCACAAGCCGTCTGAACACAACAGGAACGAATCGCCCGCATCGAGCCCCGCATGGCTGCCGATGGCGACGAACGGTTCCTTGCGGCTGTTGCCCAGTTCGTTTACCAGCAGCTTCGAATGGCGGTGGTGATGCGCCGATTCCGGCGCCAGTTTGTCCGTCTGCATCAGGTGATCGATGTAGCTCGCGTCGCCGGTGCGCAGCTTGCACTGGCCGTTGTGGAAGCGGTACAGGCGCGAATCGCCGACATGGGCCCAGACCGCCAGGCCGCCAGGGGCGATGATCAGGGCGGCGAAGGTGGCGTGCGGTTCGGTCTGGGTCGCCACGCCGTTCATTTTGATGACCAGGTGGGTTTCGTGGACAATTTCGAGCAACAACATCGACAAGCGTTCGACGCTTGCCTTGTCACCGGGCTTGAACGCGTCGAACAGGTGCCTGGCCGTGTGCAGCACCTGCTCGGACGCACCGGCGCCGCCGTCGCCATCGCCGCCGTCGGCCAGCACCGCCATCATGTAGCCGGGCGCGCGGGCGCCGGCGAACAAGGCGGTGCGGTCGTTCTGTTGGGGACGGTTGGCGATGTGCTGGGCCGTGCCGGCTTCGATCTTGTAGGGGTTCATCACGGCGCTTTCGACTCGCGGATACTAATCTATGTTGGCGGCAACGTCGCGGTAGATTAAACTATGCACGGACCACAAAATGTTGCAAGCAGATACTATTACTGTGCGACACCATTTTTCGATTGTATGCGGTTCCGCCGCCGTCAATTGAAAATATTTGTAATAATCTGTTGGGAGCTGTAAAAATGACCGATGACCAAACCATCCAGCGGCGCCTGATCGAACTCGACGTGGAGCATCGCGACCTCGATGCGGTCATCGACTTGCTGATTCTGGACGGGCATCACGACCAGTTGCAGTTGCGCCGGCTGAAAAAGCGCAAACTGCAGTTGAAGGACCATATCACCCTGTTGAAAATGCAATTGGTGCCGGATGTTCCGGCCTGATCCGTCTTCGCGCCACTGAAATGCCATTTTGACCGATTCCCTCCAGGCGCCAGGCAACACTGCCGGCGCCGGCACCATCAACGATCCGCTCGCCGCGCCGGTTGGCAAATTCGACGCCGAGATCGACCGCCTGTTCAGCGCCGGCGGCCCGCTTGCGCCAGCAGTCGGCAGTTTCAGCCCGCGCCGCTCGCAAACCGAAATGGCCAAGGCGATCGCCGCGGCCATCGCTGGCCAGTCCACGCTCATTGCCGAGGCCGGCACCGGCACCGGCAAGACGTTCGCCTACCTGGTGCCGGCGCTGCTGTGGGGCGGCAAGACCATTGTCTCGACCGGCACCAAGAATTTGCAGGATCAGTTGTTCCTGCGCGACATCCCGACCGTGCGGGCCGCGTTGCGCGCCCCGGTCTCGGTGGCGCTGCTCAAGGGCCGTTCGAACTACGTTTGCCACTATCACCTCGAGCGCACCATGCAGAACGGCCGCATGACGTCGCGCGACGACATCGGCCACCTGCGCGAAATCTCCCGCTTCATCAAGATGACCAGTTCGGGCGACAAGGCCGAACTGGCGAAGGTGCCGGAAAACGCGACGATCTGGAACCTGGTCACGTCGACGCGCGAGACGTGCATGGGCGCCGAGTGCCAGTACTACCAGGATTGCTTCGTCATGAAGGCGCGCCGTGAAGCGCAGCAGGCCGACGTCGTCGTCGTCAACCATCACCTGTTTTTCGCCGACGTCGCGCTGAAAGACACCGGCGTGGCCGAACTGCTGCCTTCGGCCAACACCATCATCTTCGACGAAGCCCACCAGCTGCCCGACACCGCCACCCTGTTCTTCGGCCAGACGGTGTCGACGTCGCAGATCCTCGAGCTGTGCCGCGACGTGCTGGCCGAAGGGCTGGCGCACGCGCGCGGCGGCGCCGACTGGGCCAAGGTCGTCACGGCGCTGGAAAAGGCGGCGCGCGACTTGCGTTTGACGTTCCCGCAAGACGTCGTGCGCATGTCGCTGGCGCAGATCACGCCGTCGTCCGACTTCTTTGCGGCGCTGGCCACCGTCAAGGAGCAGCTGGCGGCGATGATTGGGGTGCTGGAAGACCAGGCCGCGCGCGCCGAAACGATCGAACAGGTGCGCGTGCGCGCGGTCGAACTGGCGCTGTCGCTGGACGGCTGGACCGCTGACCGGTCCGCCCCCGCCAAGGGCAAGCTGGCCGAGAACGAAGAGGCGGTGCTGTGGGTCGAGGCTTTCTCGTCGTCGCTGCAGCTGCACAAGACGCCGCTGTCGATCGCGCCGATCTTCAACAGCCAGCGCGAAGGCACGCCGCGCAGCTGGATCTTTACCTCCGCCACGCTGGCGGTAAAAAACGATTTCAAGCATTTCTCCGACCAGATGGGCCTCGGCGGCGAGCCGGCCAAGACCTGGCCAAGCCCGTTCGACTACGAGCAGCAAGGCTTGCTGTACGTGCCGACCGGCCTGCCCGACCCGAACGCCATCGGCTACACCGACGCCGTCGTCGACTGCGCCTTGCCGGTGATTGAAGCGGCCGGCGGGCGCACTTTTTTCCTGTGCACGACGATTCGCGCCGTCAAGCACGTCGCCGAAAGGCTGCGCAAGGAGTTTTCCGACCGTGGCCTTGCCTACCCGCTGTTCGTCCAGGGCGAGCGCGGGCGCACCGAACTGCTCGACTCGTTCCGCAGTGCCGGCAACGCCGTGCTGGTGGGTAGCCAGAGTTTCTGGGAAGGCGTCGACGTGCGCGGCGACGCGCTGTCGCTGGTGATCATCGACAAGCTGCCGTTCGCCCCGCCCGACGACCCGGTGCTGGCGGCGCGCATCGACGTGATGGAAAAACAGGGCAAGAACGGCTTCATGCACCACACGCTGCCCGAAGCGATCATCAACCTCAAGCAGGGCGCCGGGCGCCTGATCCGCGACGAGACCGACCGCGGCGTGCTGATGATCTGCGACCCGCGCCTGATCTCGAAATCGTACGGCAAGCGGGTGTGGCAAAGCCTGCCGCCGTTCAAGCGCACGCGCGTGCAGGCCGACGTGCTGGCGTTCTTCAAGCCGGAGCCGGAGCCTGTCTGCGGAACCTGAGCGGCGCGGCAGATCGAGACCCGCATCAAGGCACGATCACGACCTTGCCGGTGATTCTGCGCGCGGCCATGTCGTTCAGCGCCCTGGCGGTGTCTTCGAGCGCGTAGCGGCCCGAGATGCGCGGCCTGATCTTGCCTTCGGCCAGCCAGCCGAGCAGCTGGCGCATGGCGGCCAGGTTTGTCGCCGGTTCGCGTTTGGCGAACTCGCCCCAGAACACGCCGATCAGCGCCGCGCCTTTCAGCAGCACCAGGTTGAGCGGCAACTTCGGGATTTCGCCGTTGGCAAACCCCACCACCAGGTAGCGCCCGCGCCAGCCGATCGCGCGAAACGCCGCTTCCGTGTAGGCGCCGCCGACCGGGTCGTAGATCACATCCGGGCCATGGCCGTCTGTCGTGGCCTTGATTGCCTCGCGCAGGTTGTCGGTGGTGTAGTTGATGGTGGCGTCGGCGCCGTGCGCGCGGCATACCGCCAGCTTGTCGTCGTTTGACGCGGCGGCGATGACGCGCGCGCCGAGCGCCTTGCCGATGTCGATTGCCGCCAGTCCGACGCCGCCGGCCGCGCCCAGCACCAGCATGGTTTCGCCCGGTTTGAGCGCGGCGCGGTCGACGATGGCGTGGTGCGACGTGCCGTAGGTGAGGGTGATGGCGGCGGCGATGTCGAAGTCCATCCCCGGCGGCATCGGCATCACCGCCTGCGCCGCCACCACCACCTGCTGGGCGAAGCCGCCGTGGGCGGTGAAGGCGATCACCTTGTCGCCGACCTTCGCGCTGACCACGCCGGCGCCGACGGTCTTGATGACGCCGGAAATCTCGCCCCCTGGCGTGAATGGCAATGCCGGCCTGACTTGGTACTTGCCCTGGATAATCAGCACGTCCGGGAAGTTGACCCCGGCCGCCTTGACGTCGATGACCACCTGGCCCGGTCCCGCCACCAGATCAGGCAACTCCTGCACTTCCAGGCTGTCGGGCAGCCCCCATGCCTTGCATACCACCGCTTTCATCGCCTTCTCCCTCGTCGTCATGGTTGTGTTTAAAAAAGTACGAACGTTTTATTTGAAGAGTATGCCTGAACCCGGACGGCGCCGGCCATAACCGATGAGTTCGGGGAGGCGTATGCGCAAACGCAAGGCAGCAAAAGTCGCGCTTGTTACAGTCTCGGGGCAAGCGCGCTGTCGGCTTTGTACATCGGGAGGGTGGGAATGGCAATCCGTTACGGCTGTTTCTTCAGTTATGCGCATGGCCGCCACGACTTGATGATCAGGTTCAAGACGGCGCTGGCCGATGCCTTGCGTTGCTATCTCGAGCCTTATTTCGACCACGAGGAAGAGCTGTTCGTCGATCAGGAACAGCTTGGCGGCGGCGACGACATCGACCGCAAAATCGCCCGCGCGATGTGCGAGAGCGTCGCCATGATCCTGATCTACACGCCGAAATACGAGGCCCATGCCTACACCCGGCGCGAGTTTGCGGCGATGCAGCTGATCGAAGCGGAGCGCAGCGCGTGGTATGCGATGCCGAGCCACCTGATCATCCCGGTGATCATGACCCACCACCCGGCCAGGCTGCCGCCGCAGATTGCCAATTCGAGCATGTACGTGGATTTTTCGCGCTTCACGATGGCCACCGGCGACATGAAGTCGAATGCCGATTTCATCCCGGATATCCAGAAAATCGCCGCCCGCATTGCTCAGCATTACGAGTGTCAAAAAAACGCCACCCCGGCTGGTCACAACTGCAACCATTTCGTGCTTCCCGCTGTCCCACCTGAATGGCGCGACAAGCCGGAAGTATCGTTCCCAAAAATATAAGGAGCCCTATGGAAATTACCCGAATTACGCTGCCGCCGATAACCGCTCCCGGCGAAGTGACCACGTTTTATTCATTCGAGAGCGGCACGGCGCGCAGTGTCGCGCTGTCAAACATGGCGATGCTGCTCGCGGGGCGACAGAACGCCACCGTGCCCGTGCTGATGATCGATTGGGATATCGAATCGCCCGGCCTGCACCATTATTTCGATCAGCAGGGGCAGGCCCAGGGGGCCGGTCAGCAGCCCGGCGTGCTCGAATATTTCGCCGCCTGTCAAGAGCACCTGCGCCTGGTGCAGCGCACCACCCCCGGGCTTGACGACGCCGCCCTGGCCCTCAGGGTCCTCGAAGCGGTCGACTGGGAGCCGTACGTCGAGCGGGTCGACCAGAGCCGTCCGCTGTACCTGATGCGCGCCGGCTGCTTCGACGACAGCTACGGCGAACGCGCCGACCGGATGGACTGGGACGGCTTGTTTGCCGCCTGCCCGGCGTTTTTCCGCAGCTTTGGCGAACACATGGTGCGCCAGTTTCGCCACGTGCTGATCGATGCGCGCAGTGGCCGCTCGGCCGCCGTCAGCATCTGCACCACGCTGCTGCCGCGCAAGCTGGTGGCGCTGTTTACGCCCAACCAGCGCAGTCTTGAAGGCCTGGCCGGAGTGGTCAATCGCGCCATCGAATACCGCTGCAGCCACGAAGACGAACAGCGGCCGCTGCTGGTCTACCCGCTGCCGTGCTCGGTCGACAGCGCCGATTGCGAGCGCCGCCTGCAATGGCGCCGCGGCGAGGTGCACAAAGGCGTCGGCGGCTACCAGCCGACGCTTGAAAAACTGCTGCGACAGACATATGGCATGGCGCAAATATCGCTCGACAGCTATTTCGATGAAGTGCAGCTGCAGCAGACCAGTTCGATGTCCAGCGGCGACCATCTGGCGGCTTCTCCGGAGCGCGGTGGCGACCGCTTTTCGCTGACGCGCACCTTCGAAGTGCTGCTCGACTGGGTCGCCGAAGGGCATTTTCCCTGGCAGTCGCGCGCCGAGATCGCGCTGCTGGACAACATCGCAGCTGCCCGCGCGCTGTCGATCGACGGCATCGCGACGGCGGTGTCGCTGCCGCTGGCGGCCGACCTGAAGCGGCTGGGCGAACTGTACCAGCAGCAGGGCCGCTACCGGCAGTCCGGGCAATGCTTCGAGGAAAGTGCCACCTTGCGCCAGCGCCTGCTTGGCGACGACCATGCCGACACCCGCGCCAGCCGCGCCAGCCTGGCTGGCCTGCTGCGCCAGAGCGGCAAGCTGGACGAGGCAGTTTGCCTGTACACGTTGCTGGCCGGCGCCTGCCGGCGCCTGCTCGGCGCCGACCATCCGGAAACGCTCGACGTGCTGGCCGGAATGGCGGCCACCCAGGCCGACATGCGGGCATTCCCGCAGGCACTGGCTTTGCACGAGGAAGTCACCGCGGCGTGGGAGCGGCTGGTCGGTCCCAACCATGTCCAGTTTCTGAGCAGCCTTGCCAGCCAGGCGGGCGCACAGGCCCGGTCCGGCGACCTGAGTCGTGCCCGGTATGGCTTTGAGCGCGTGCTCGAAGGGCGCCAGCGCCTGCTCGGCACCGAACACGAGGATACCTTGCGCTGCACCGAGCAGCTGGCCACGCTGCTGTGCGAGCTGGGCGATCTCGGCAACGCGCGCAAGTTGCAGGACGAGGTGGTGCTGGCGCGCGAACGGCACGCCGGCGCCGACCACATCGACACCGTGCGGGCGCGCGAAACGCTGGCCGAAATCGTCGCCACGCTGGGCGACCTGGACGCCGTGCGCGGGATCCAGGAAACGCTGGCCAGGTCGCGCGAACGGCGGCTCGGCGCCGAGCATCCTGAAACGCTGAGCATCAAGCTGCGGCTGGCGACAACGCTCGGCGAGCAGGGCGACCTGGAGGCGGCGCGCCGCATCCAGCAGCACGTCGTCCACCAGCAGGAGCGCATGTACGGGATGGACGATGGCGAGACGCTGCGCAGCAAGAAGATGCTGGCCGCCACCCTGTCGAGCCAGGGCAACGCCAGCGCCGCGCGCCAACTGGTCGAAACCGTCCGCCAGGGCACCGACCGGCTGCGCATGGGCGGCATGGCCTGCGGTGCCCACGAGTCCGACCTCGGAACGGTTGGCATAAAGTCGGCAAGCTTCGAAGCGCGCGGCGGCAGCGATCCCGACACGCTCGACCATAAGCTGGCCCAGCTGCAGCAGCTGATCGACAACCAGAGTCCGCGCGAGGCGCGCGCGCTGGCCGACAGCCTGCGCACGATGGTGCTGCGGCCGAGCGTTGCGCATCCCCTGCGGCGGCGCGGCGTGGCCATGATCAAGCAGGTCTATGAGCAGGAGGGGGACCTCGGCGCGCTGGTGGCCTTCCTGAAGGCGGAATTGACGTCCGTGAGCGGGGCGCTGATCGACGCGGTGGGCGGCAAGGTGGTGGCCGCCCAATAAAATGAACCTTGACCAATTGCGCCTGCCGGCCTGCCGATTCCTGCCCCTCTGGTAACCGCTGTTGGCCCGGCGAGGAATGTTTACGGCGACCCGACGATATGGGCTTTGCTTGGGGTAAAATTGCTCGATGAGAATACTTATAAGCAATGACGACGGCTATCTCGCTCCTGGTATCATCGCCCTGGCCGCAGCGCTTGCCTCGATAGCCGAGATCATGGTGGTGGCGCCCGACAGCAACCGCTCGGGCGCGTCGAATTCTCTGTCGCTGGACCGGCCGTTGTCAGTCCAGCAAGCTGCCAATGGCTTTTATTTCGTCAACGGCACGCCGACCGACTGCGTCCACATCGCGCTCACCGGCATGCTCGACTACCGTCCCGACCTGGTGGTGTCGGGCATCAACAACGGCGCCAACATGGGCGACGACACCCTGTATTCCGGCACCGTCGCGGCCGCTACCGAAGGCTACCTGTTCGGCATTCCCGCGATCGCTTTTTCGCAAGTCGAACACGGCTGGACCAACCTCGACGCCGCCGCCCGCGTCGCCCGCGACCTGGTGCTGCGCCGCTTCGACGAACTGGCTTCGCCTTACCTGCTGAACGTCAATATCCCCAATTTGCCGTACGAGCAACTCGGCGCCATCACGGCCACCCGGCTCGGCCGGCGTCACCAGGCCGAGCCGGTGATCCGCGCCCTCGACCCGCGCGGGCGCGAAATATTCTGGATCGGCCCGCCCGGTGCCACCCTCGACGCCGGCGAAGGCACCGATTTCCATGCAACCGCCAATGGCCTGGTATCGATCACGCCCTTGCAAGTCGACCTGACCCATAGGCGCCAGCTTGCCGACCTTGCACGGGGCCTCGCATGAAGGACGGGTTTGGCGCACCGAAGAACAGCACCTTTCCCTTGCCGCTGTCGTCGCTGACCCGGCCGGCCGAGCGCAACGCGCTGCCCTGTTTGCCGGCGGGCGCTGCCGCGGCAGGCGCGCCCGCGGCCCGCGTCGCCACCCCGCAAACTGCGACGCAGAACGCGGCGCGCACCGCGCAGTGTGTGCCGTACCCGAAGCCAACCCTGGCGCCGTACCAGACGCACAACCAGACGCACAACCACGGCGCCGCGGCGTCGAAATCGCACAGCGAGGTCATGCAGCGGACCCAGCCGTCCGAGCCGAACCCGCCGAGCCCGCAGCGGCCCGGCTTGATGGTGTCGGAGGCGATCCGGCGCGCGATGGTGGCGCGCGTGGCCAGGCAGGGTGTGCAGGACCCGCTGGTGCTGGCCGCGCTCGACAACGTGCCGCGCCACATGTTCATCGAGCCGGCGATGTCGGCCCAGGCGTACGTCGACGCCTCGCTGCCGATCGGCCATAACCAGACGATTTCGCAGCCGTACATCGTCGCGCGGATGATCGAAGTGATGCGCAACGGCGGCAAACTCGGCCGCGTGCTCGAGATCGGCACTGGCTGTGGTTACCAGGCCGCGGTGCTGTCGCGCGTGGCCCAGGAAGTGTATTCGATCGAGCGGATCCGGCCGCTGCACGAGCTCGCCAAGTCGAACCTGCGGCCGTTGCGCATTTCTAACCTGCGCTTGCAGTACGGAGATGGTATGCTTGGGCTTCCGCAAGCTGCCCCTTTCGACGGTATCATCCTGGCCGCAGCCGGCCTCGAGGTGCCGCGGGCACTGCTCGAACAACTTGCCATCGGCGGCCGCCTGGTCGCGCCGGTGGGCGCACAGGTCCAGCACCTGCAACTGATCACCCGCAGCGGCAAGGCGCAATGGATGACCGAGACGCTTGAGGGCTGTCACTTTGTACCGTTGCGTCCCGGCACCGCCTGAGCCCTGTCCAAGATCGCCGATACCCATACTGATGAGAATGAAACAAACCCGCTTCCTTGCCCTGCTGACCATTTATTTTGGATTGCTGAGTGCTTGCAGCACCGCAAGCCGCCGCGCGCCGATCATCGACCGCGTTTCCCCTCCCGTCGCCAGCCGCCCGGTGGCTCCGGCGGTTGACGACGCGAAAGAGGACACCCGCGGCAGCTACACCGTCAAGAAAGGCGACACGCTGCTGCGCATCGCGCTCGACCATGGTCAGAACTACCGCGACATGGTGACCTGGAACAGCCTTGCCAATCCAAACGACATCAAGGTCGACCAGGTCTTGCGGGTGGCACCGCCCGACCATGTGGCGGGCACCCAGACGGTGCCGGTCAGCATGCCGGAGATCCGTCCATCCGCGCAAGCGCAGCAGGCGCCCAGAAAGAGCGCGGCGCGCGTTGACAGGCGTGCGAATGCCGACGCCACGGTTGCCGAACTGAAGAGGGACGACAACGCCAAAGCCGAGCGCGACGAACCGAAAATCGACAAGCCGGTGGCGCTGGCAAATGTGCCCGCGCCCGCGATCGGCGCCGGCAGCATCGTGCGCGGCGACGACGACGACAAACTGAGCTGGATGTGGCCGTCCGACGGCAAGATCGTCGCCAACTTCGATGAAGGCAAGAACAAGGGCATCGACATCGCCGGCAAACCGGGCCAGCAAGTGATGGCCGCCGGCGCCGGAAAAGTCATGTATGCCGGTAGCGGCATTCGCGGTTATGGTAACCTAGTCATTGTCAAGCACAGTAACAGCTTGCTCTCGGCCTACGCCCACAACCGCTCAATCGTGGTCAAGGAAGGCCAGAACGTCAACAAGGGCCAGATGATCGCTGAAATGGGTGACTCCGACGCCGACTCTGTCAAGCTGCACTTCGAGATTCGCCAGCAGGGCAAGCCGGTCGATCCGTCCCGCTTCCTGCCGGCCCGTTAAGCCCATGCCATGAAGCGTCCATGACAACGCATCCGCCACACCAGCTGGAAGACGAATCGGTTCCGGACAACTTCCCTGACGGGCCGCCGGACGACGACGCCATCGATGCAGGGGCGGAGCAGGGGAGCGAGAACGCCGATCCCGGCCCCGACGACCATGCGGCGCCGGTCGCGGACACTGCGCTGGCCAGTGCCGATGAGCTGAAAAAAGTGCTGGCGGCCGAACTGTCGACCGACACCACCCAGCACTACCTGAACCAGATCGGCACCCGGCCGCTGCTGACGGCGCCGCAGGAAGTCCATTTCGCCACCCTTGCCAAGGCCGGCCACTTCAGCGCCCGCCAGACCATGATCGAACACAACCTGCGCCTGGTGGTGTCGATCGCCAAGCACTACATCAATCGCGGCGTCGTGCTGCTCGACATGATCGAGGAAGGCAATATCGGCCTGATGCGGGCGATCGACAAATTCGAGCCGGAGCGCGGCTTTCGCTTTTCGACCTACGCCACCTGGTGGATCCGCCAGAGCATCGAGCGCGCCATCATGAACCAGGCCCGCACCGTGCGCCTGCCGGTGCACATGGTGCGTGAACTGAACCAGGTGTTGCGCGCCAAGTATCACCTCGAAGCCCAGCATCACAACGGCAAGGACGCCAGCGCCGAAGACATTGCCCACCTGGTCGGCCGCCCGGTCGAGGAGGTGCAGGACATCCTGGCGCTGTCGGAGCACGCCACCTCGCTCGACGCCCCGCTTGACAATGATCCGCAGTCGAGCCTGATGGACATGCTGCCGGGCGACGCCAACGACAGCCCCGATGCCCGGGCCGAGCAGCGCGAAATGACGGTGCTGGTGCGCGACTGGCTCACCAAGCTGCCCGACAAGCAGCGCGTCGTCGTGATGCGCCGCTTCGGCCTCGACAATGACGATCCGGCCACGCTCGAAACGCTGGCCGAGGAGATGGGCGTCACGCGCGAGCGGGTGCGCCAGATCCAGCAGGAGGCGCTCGTCAAGCTGAAGCGGGCAATGGCCGCCCGTGGCGTGGTGCGCGATTCCTTGTTATGATGCGCCCGGGCCGAGCGGCCCGTTGCAGCCTGCTGTCCCGACCATTCCAGTCCACCGGCGCCACTTGCGCCTGCGACCTTGTAGTCGACCTTGTTGTTGACCTCATTGCCCACCCCACTGCCGACCCGATTGCCACCCCTAATGCCAGATATTCAGATTGACATCAAATCGCTCGACATGGACGCCCGCGGCGTAGGCCACCTGGTCAATGAAGATGGGTCCCAGGGCAAGGTGATTTTTGTCGAAGGCGCGCTGCCGGGCGAGCGCGTCAGCTTCCTCACGTTCAAGAAGAAAAAGAACTGGGAAGCGGCCCGCATGACCGAACTTCACCGCGCCACGCCGCTGCGCGTTGCGCCCAAGTGCCAGCACTTCGACCAATGCGGCGGCTGTTCGATGCAGCACCTCGAGCCGTCGGCCCAGGTGGCGATGAAGCAGCGCGTGCTGGAAGACAGCCTCTGGCACATCAGCAAGGTCAAGTCGGAAAACATCATGCGCCCGATGTACGGCCCGACCTGGGGCTACCGCTACCGCGCCCGCCTGTCGGTGCGCCACGTTGCCACAAAAGAGACGGTGCTGGTCGGCTTCCACGAAAAACGCTCCGCCTACGTCGCCGACATGACGGCGTGCAAAATTTTGCCGCCACACGTCGAAGCGATGCTGGTGCCGCTGCGTGCGCTGATCAAGGCGCTGTCGATTTACGACCAGGTGCCGCAGATCGAGGTGGCGGTCGGCGAAGAAGTGACCGCGCTGGTGCTGCGCATCATGGCCCCGCTCACCAGCGCCGACGACATCCTGCTTAAAGCTTTCGCCGATGCATGGCACATCCAGTGGTGGCTGCAAACGAAAGGGCCGGAAACGGCGGTGTCTTTCTATCCCGCGCACAAGGAACTGTTTTACACGCTGCCGCAATTCAATGTGAAAATGCCGTTCAAGCCGGTCGACTTTACCCAAGTCAACCCGATGATCAACCGGGTGCTGGTGTCGAGCGCGCTGCGCCTGCTCGACGTGCAGCCGCAGCACCGCGTGGCCGACCTGTTCTGCGGCCTCGGCAACTTTACGTTGCCGCTGGCGACACTTGCGCTTGAGGTGGTCGGCATTGAAGGCAGCACCGCGCTGACCGAACGCGCGCTCGCCAACGCCAAGGCAAATGGCCTGTCGGACAAGACATCGTTTGAAACGCGCAACCTGTTCGACGTCACCACCGCCGACCTGGTCGCGCTGGGCAAGTTTGACCGCATGCTGATCGATCCGCCGCGCGACGGTGCGCACGCGCTGGCGCTGGCGCTGGCAGGCCTTGCCGCCAGCCGCCCGGACATGCTGCCGCAGCGTATCGTCTACGTCTCATGCAGCCCGGCGACGCTGGCGCGCGACGCCGGCATCCTGACCCACGACGCCGGTTACGTGCTCAAGAAGGCTGGGGTGGTCAACATGTTCCCGCACACGTCGCACGTCGAATCGATGGCGGTGTTCGAACTGGCTTCGAACTGACGAACTTAGGGGCTGTTGTGAAAGGTTTTAATGAATCCATTTCATGATTCCGACTATGTGAACAAAAGCCATGAAGCGCTTGTCGAGCTTTTCGAACCTTGTTGCGACGCGGCGGAAAATTTTCATGCGCTGGAAAAGGTTTTCGACCAGATGCCGGGCGATGTATCTTGTTGAATCCAAGGGACGCGCCAGCTTTCGGTTGCTCCTCGATGGAATGATTGCCTCCATGCCCGACGCCCGTGCCAGCTCGACGACCGCGTTGGAATCGTAGCCCTTGTCGGCAAGAAGTGCTTTCGCCGACAAGCCCTTTATCAAGCCCGGCAGTTCGCCAACATCGGAGAGGTTGCCGG
>Ga0326734_1000017_pt1 | contig 58634 bp, 65 predicted proteins | sample 15_GP2_1315_FD_207944 | JGI IMG/M metagenome (GOLD analysis project Ga0326734, IMG submission 207944) | Glacier ice microbial communities from Ngari, Tibet, China - 15_GP2_131.5 | ecosystem: Environmental > Aquatic > Freshwater > Ice > Glacier | place: China: Ngari, Tibet | collected 2018-07-18 | reverse complement strand
GTTTTCAGTGCGGCGCTCATGATCTAACCTACAATCTTTGTCGCAGTAATTGGCGTTTGATTTAACCGGTTCGTTACAGTTGTAGCAAATGCCTATTTTTGGCAGTTCTGGTTTGCGATGTTTTAATGCTGCTTCGCGCGCAAATTCCTCTTGTTGGGTTGCGCTATCGTCTACGTTCATTTTTACCTTTCTTTTGGCCATAAAAAAGCCGCACAATGGCGGCTTGTTAAAGTATTATTTCGGAATGGGTCAATTATTACTGTTTGTACTGTGGGCGATTATTGTTGTTGCTATTGTTGAAGCTCTTATTCGGCTTCTATTTTTCTAACGGCCTCGTTTAATCGCTTCATTTTCAACGCAATCAATTCATTAATTTGTTTGATACGATCTGATGATGCGCCGCTGGCTTGCAACTGTTTACGTTGCTTGACTAATTTAGTCACAATCTTATCGGTATTGTTACCCAGCATAATCGCTTTAACCTTTGGATTGTCCGTCTTAAATTCGTCTAGCTCGTCTTTGCTTTCTAAGCGTCCTTTATATTCAAGCTCAAGTTTATTTAACTCCACTACGTTGTCATAGTAAGTGGTGCGCTCTGCATCGTTATTCTTTGCGTTGCCGTAAAATTTACCTATTAACGGTTTTTTGTAGTTGGGTATATCTTCGCCAATAGCAAGAGAATCTAACGCACCAATTATCTTGCTACCTTCACGGCCTACGCCGCCGGTCACTTGGCCAAATAAATAATCAATCTGGTCTGGTGTTGGGCTAATGGCGCCTTCACGGTACTTATTGCCACCCGTTGCGCTATTGATAAAGTACGCAATACCTGTAGAGAATCGGCTGGCCGTATCTTTAGCACGGCTATAGCCTGGTGTTGGATTCTTAGAGTTAAAGTCCTCTTTGGCAATCTTTCTGCCGGTGAAGTCTTTGTTTTCTGATAAAGCCACCAATGGATCAATCAAAGTAGGTGCAACCGTTTGAATAGAAAGCCCAGCGTTACCAATCGGGTTAGTCACGTTTAACAATACGTCCAGAATGTGAACTACGCGTCCGCCTGTATCTTCGCCGCCACTTAACACCCATTCAGTCATGATGCGTCCAATAGACGGGATCGCATTGAAACCTAATGGCATAGGAATAGCCACGTACTTGCCACCGGATAACGGGATAATGATGTTTCTATCGCGCACAAACTCTGGCGGTTCGTCATCATCAAAGCCAGCCATTGCCATGGCGATTGCTTGCATAGCGCCTAGCAATAAGCCACCGCTAATAATTTTCTTACCAGTTTTGCTTAATGATAGCTTGCCGTTATCGTTTACCATCAACGTTTCAGCAATACGGGCCGAACCTTGCACGGACGCATTAAAGAAGGCATATAGCGAACCTACTTGCGCGCCAACTGTACCTTTACGGTTAAAGTTTACACTGATGTTTTTAGCAACGCTGGCGGCTTGTTGTTTACTTAATCCTTTATCCAAACCAACTTTGTAAGTCGCTAGGCGCACTGTGTTTTCTAACGCCTCGTTGTAGTCAGACAGCCAATCAAAGATTAACTTAACTGGCTTTTGCATTAACCATTGTTCTGGCGTAGCTAATAAGCCGTTTAACGAAACCACTTTACCTAGCTTGGTTGTTTGCCACCAATTAGGATCAAGCGTTTTTGATATGGCTTTGCCACGCTCTTCGGCGTTGCGGAACATATCTTGGTAACCTGTTTTGCCGCCTTCGCGCTGAAAGTCCTCATACAGCCTGGCCACGTCCGTATTAGTAGACTTGCCGTTTTTCTGAATGGCGCGAATTTCAGCATACAACGGCCCAATGGTTTTAGCCGTTTCAGCCAATACCTTAGTTTGCATGCCTTTCAATGGCGTTGAACTCAAGTTAAGCAGCGCGCCTTGTACATCACGCATAATATTGACTACGCCGAACATCGGGTTGTATTGCGTGTTAATACTAGAGAACCAGCGCGTTATTACCGCGGCATTGCTTAACACGACACCCAATTGGTCTTGATCCAAGTTTTTAAGATTCAATGCCATCTTAACGGCGCGCTCGTTGCGCTCGCTAAATACCACGGCGCGTTCTTGAATGTTGCCTTTCTTATCGGCAATACGGGCCACAACCACGTTATTACGATTTTTGTAATTAGGGTCAATGCGCACCTCAACCATGCCAGTGGCTTTGTTAATATCGGTAATGGTTGGCGGCACATCAACTTGCCAGAAGTCTTTATTAGGATTCGTTTTGGCAAGGCCAACAAGGGCCGTAGCCACGCGATTTTTCTCACCACGAATAATGTTGCGCTCACGTTGCTGGGCGATGTTGGCCAGAATATCCACCACGGCACGATTAGAACCGGTTGCACGCTTGCTGCTATTACCTTTAACGCTAACGCCTTGGCCAGTACCTTGGCCGAAACCCATATCCATATCTTCACGCATTAACGGCACGTAGTTTTTATAAGCGCCTTCCATGGATAACACTGTGCCGGCTGATTCTAAATTGTAATCAACTAACACTTGGCGCGAACCTTTGGTAATGGCGTCCACTCTGGCGGCCAATGCTTCAAAGTTGCGTTTTTGGCCAGCGCTTAAACTGTTAAGGTAGTCGTTAGCCTCTTTAGTCGTTAAACCACTGCCGCGGTCTGGCATTTTTGGATTGACTTTAGCGATCTGAATATTGCGTTCTTCGGCGTGTCTGGCCCATAAGTATTCCTCAAAGTCCGCCATGGTCACACCACGCGTTTGCATGGCTGTAATTAATGGGTTCAATTCATTATTGAGAAAGTCTTGTGTACGTTTGGCCGCGCGTCCGTGATAAAGCTCTTCTTGCAAGTAGGCATTGATGTTATCTGAAATATCGCCAATGCTTTTCTTGATGTTAGCTGTCACGCGCTTCAAGTCAATGTTCTTGTCTTGCACGCTGCGCAGTACGTTATCTAGCTTGCTTGTTTGCGGGATTTCAAAGTTAGGATTTAAGGGCTGTTGTGACGTGAAAACGCCACCCGTAGGCGGCGTTGGATTGTTACTAAAACTTACGTCTTGTCCTGCTTTAGCAGTAGACGTATTTGTATTGCTCGCCGCCTTTTTAGTTTCAGCAATGATTCTATCTCGGAATTTGTCAGGAGCGTTTCCAAGCGTAACGAACCGTGCTTCGCTATGAGTAAGGCCTTCAAATCCGTATTTTGTAATCGCTCTAAATTCATTTTCTAAATCACCAAATTGACTACGTACTTTTTCTAGCATGCTGTCTGATATTGCAATCTTGCTACTATAATCTTTGCCTGTCAATGCAATATTAGCAATGACATTTGCTCCGCCTTCATTAATACGATTAGTCATCGCAGCAAATGTGCCGCCTTGTGTAATGGTATCGTCTACTAAAATATAACTTGCGTTAGGTTGTACATCACCTTCAAATACAGGGCGATTAAATATTCTGTCCATCCCACTCATGCCAGTACGTTTGGGCGACACTAATTGCAATAAGTTTTCATCGTATTTTAGAGACAGTTTGTCTGCAATTAAAATAGCCGCCGCTTCTGGCAACGCATTTTTTCCGCTTTGTTCAATAGAAGTAACGCCAACAACTAAATCAGCATTTTTAATCTGCTCTTTCAATTGTTTAATTACATCATTAGTAATTAATTTTTTAGCAAGTCGCGTTGCGGCCACTACATCCCCTGCTTTTGCAGCCTCATAATCGGTATCGTTTTTTGCTGTGCCAAGTGGATTTAAGATAATGGCATCTGGTATGTCTTTGGTGGCGTTATTGCTAAAACTGGCCTGCATAGTAGGTTCAACTAAGCTTCTACCTTTGCCTTTCAAGTAAACCTGCGCATCACGCAATAAGCCTGCAATCTTAGCGTCTGTTACATCGCTTTTAATAAAGCCTATTTTCTTCAAGAATAAACGCACTGCATCAATCACGCGCTTAGTAATACTGTTTTGAATATTGCGCTCGGCCATTACCGCGATAATCTCTTTGGCGCGGCGTTGTTCGCTTAAATTAGGCTGTGTTTCATCTACGTATTGAGCGATCTCAATAATTTGTTTATTGCCGCTTTTTTCTGCAAATAAAACACGGTTTAACAGTTTTGATAATAGTTTAGGGTCTGCATCGTTAAGCATGTTTTCCATGCCGTAATGTCCGATTAGCTCATGGCGCGCCACTTCTTTAGCACGTTTAATGCTGCTTAGATTGCTGGCGATTAATGCAACTCGGTTAGTACGTTTATCATAGAAGCCCTCAATACCAAACTTACGTTCGCTTAATGCCTGCGTTTGCACGTATATTGGCGCGTCCATCATAGTTGGGTAAATGTCTACCTCTTGGCCGTAAATGTCGTTAGCGATGGCGGCTTTTATGTCGTCTATTAAAAGGCCGCCTGTGCCGGTGCCTTGGCTGAATAGCGGCAATCCTTGCATTACTTTGTTGCGCATATCGGGGGTTATGGTGAAGCCTGTTTGTGCGTTTTCACCGCCAGATACTTTGTAATATTCATACTTATTGTCTGGGTCGTTATTAACTTTATCTTGAGCTTGCTTTAAGGTGTAACCACCACCTATTTCATTACCAGTAACTTTGTTTATAATTGCATAGATTTCTTTTCCAGAAGACAAGCTAATAGTTTCAACACTACCGCCCACTTTCTTGAGTACGTCTTTGGCTACTTTTGGCACAAGAGTATCGTAAAAAAACCGCATGCCCTCTCCGCCTACTTTTAGGTCAACACCTTTAAATTCTTGAAAGCCGTCAGATTTTTTATTATCACCATTGATAATCTTTGTTGCTAAATCTTTACCAACAGCGCCTTCAAGTTCTGATTCCTTCATTTCATCAGATAGTGTTCTGCCATCTGCTGTAATAAAGTATGTGCCTTCTGGTCTTTTGAAAGCACGAATTTTATCAACCTGTTTACTAAGGTCATAAAGGTCGGCGGCCTGTTGCCCGTTAATAATAGCCACCTTATTAAAGCCGTTTTCGGCTGCGTAGCGCATCATGCGTTTAAGGGCTAAAGCTAGGTATGCGTCAGTTTTTTCAACGAATGGTGCGCGTGGTACGCCTTCTCCTTTGTCTTGAATATCTAATAAAGACCATTCAGATAATTCAGTTTCACTTAATCCATAACGATTGCGCTGGGCTTTAAGCGATCCATTTTCAGTAATGTAGTCATCCATTTTTTTAGATAACTCTTTACTACGCGCCTTTTCAACATTAGATAATGTGCGTACAAATCCTTTTTTTCGCCCATCACTAGACCAATCCGATTGCAGTTCGTGAATAAACAAAACCTTGTTACCGTCTGCATCTAATCTTTCGTCAAAACGGACGTGGGCTAGTATGTTGGCTTGATCGAAGTGGGATGATTTATATTTGGTAGTTTTATTTTTTACAAGTGCGCTTTCAACTTGCAATTTAGCGTCATCAAGGCTCTTTACTTTTTTACCTAATGCACCATCTTTTTCATACACGTAGAAAGAATTATTATCTTCTTCAAGTATGCCAAACTGTCTACCATCTGCATCAGCGTTCCATTCACCAGCAATTCTTTCAGTCCATTCAACAATAGATTTTGGTGGCGCTTTTTCTGGCAACGTCAACAACAACTCTTTGTAGTTCGTGCCGCCTGGTACGGTGTATTGGCTGTATTTGGTTGCAGGCGCGTACATTGATGATTGACTGTAGAACTCTTCACGCCATTCATCGCGCTGTGAATTACTAGCATCTGCCCATTCAGTAGATTCAATCCCTTGAAAATCAATAACGTCTTGGTCTGTCGTGCCTGTATCTTTCCCAAGCATCGTTTCGCTAACTTCAACGCCATTACTATTCAAGTAATCCAACACTTGCTCTTTAGTCACGGCGCCTGTTTGCAAGTCCAGCCAATCAGTTACCCCCGTCCATTCAATTTCATCAGGCTTAACGCCTTTTTGTGCAAGGTTTTTAATTAAACCTTTCCACATAACAGGGTCGGCTTTCTTCGTTTGAATGGCATCAATGGCGCGCGTTAATGCGCTGTAGAAAGTGGGGGCGCCGGCGTTGCTGAATGAAACATCATCACTCGTTGGGCGCACTACATGGCGTAAGCGCACAAAGTAGCCAGCGCCTTTGCCTTTTGCATAGTATGTGAATCTATCTACCTCTTTAATTGCAGATAAACCAATACTTGAATCAGTAATAAATACGCCTTCAAGCTCTTTGCCTTTGGACGTTGTTATCGTTTGGGCTGGCGCATTTGTTATTAACTTATCACCTTCAATTTTAAATGTAACTGCCTCGCCCCCTTGCGCAATCGCACCGCTTTCTAGTGCCTTTGCATCACGTTCGCGCGCGGCTTGATCGTTCTGGCGTGTAGCCTCGCTTCCGGTTGTGCGTGCTGGGGCCGCGTCAGTTTCGTTATCAGCTTCTTTGGCTTTCGCGCGCGCTGGAATTTCAAGTGTTTCCATACGATCAAACAATTCGTTAATATCAGTAACGTCCGTGTAATCACGGTTTGATATTTGCGGCGCGCTCTCTGACTTTTCAATTACCACAATGCGCGTATTAACGGCAGTGCCAGCGCGCTCAAATGTAACGCTTGGTAACTTTATATCAGCAACCAATGTAAAGCCTTTTGTGGGGCTAAACTCTTCGGTACGTTTACCAATTTTATCAACAGATTTAAGCGCTACTGCATTTATACCGTTATCTTTTGACTGTCCTTTGGTTCTAAAAAATTGCGTGCCTCTAATATCGTCAATAACTACGTCTTTAATTTCATAGTCTTTACCAAAGCCAGCCATTTTTACAGTGTCACCGGCAAACACTTGCATGCCGTCTTTTTCAAAAATAGGTTTTAACGGGCGAGTTTCAGTTTCATAAAACCATTTATCAAATTTCTTATCGGTTGAACCTACTGGAATAAGCGCCACAATGCGGCCACCGTCATTCAAGTGCTTGGAGGCTTTAGCCATGTGGTCAATTGCTGTCTTGCCAGCCGTACCAAACGGCGGGTTCATAACAATGGCATCGTATTTATTGATTGTGTTTAAATCTTCAAAATCACCGCTATTGATAGCGCCATCAAATACCATAGCCAAACGTGGGCGTAAGAAGCTGCTAGGCTCAATCGCGGTTTTGTCTGCGCCTTCTGGGAACCATCTTGCAATTGCGCCGTGTCCTGCGCTTGGCTCTAACACTTTTTCGCCTGGGCGAATGTCGGCAAGCTCAACCATTTTCAAGCCTACTGGCTCTGGTGTGGCAAAGTAATCAGCGCCCTCTTGGGCTTTGGTCTTGCTGTTTTTCTTTTGCGTGCCGTAGTAAAAAGCTTTTGCACGGTCATACTCGGTTAAGGCTTCATTGGCGGCTTTGTCACGTTCTTTACCGCCCTTGCCTTCGTTTTCCATACCAGCACGATAACTGTCTGATTCTTCAAAGCCGCTAATAAAGGCGTCTTTTAATGCGCGCGCTTGTTCGCCAAGCGCTAAGTTCTCGGCGGCGCTGGCGCGTTGTGCAATCGTTGTGGCAAACGCCCAGCGCTCCCAATTTGTACCTGTGTTTAAGTATCTGAACATGGCGTCTGTTACTTGCCCTGTACGATAAATGCGGCCCTCTTGCTGAATAGAAGTTGTCGGCTGCGTTGGTTGGCCTAAGTTAAACAATACGCGCGCATGCTTGCCCGTTGTATCGTGTAAGCTAATGCCTTCTTTGCCTGCGGCTGATTGCACTAAAATTACTTGTGGGCCGCTGGCATCGTCTTGGAATTTAGCGACATTGGCGCGGCGTACTTTTGTTGGTACATCGCCGTTAAATAGCAATACACCGGGGAACGCTTGTTTAAACGTGTCAATAGGTGAAGATGATTTAAAATCTGGCGCATTGATTAAATCTTTAAACTCGGATTTAAACTCTTCAATTATTTCGTTAATGGCTTGGGTGTCGCCGCTTGTTGTCCAATCTTGGCCCATAGAGCGCGCTGAAATATTAAACGGGTTAAAGCCGCCGCCTTTCTTGTAGTCATGGAATACAACCACTTTGCGGCCAAGCGCCATGTGTTCTTTAACATGCACAACCACTTCTTTGGCTTTAATAGCTTCCAACAAATAACGGCGTGACAAGTAATCAAACTGGTCAGAAATGATTTTTTCTACATCGCTATAAGCGTTGGCGCGCGGGTTTACTAAGCCACTAGTTTTTAGTGAATCTCGCTTTTCTCTAAACCATCCAAGAGCTTCATCAATGCGGCGGCCAATAGCAGAATCAATCAATACAAATTTACGGTCATAATCGGCTTCAACGTCCAGCATGCGGCCCGATAAAGTACCTGCTTTTTTAAGCGAAGTATTAAATTGGCGTTGCATTAAACCACGGTTTACTTTGGCGTCTGGCTCGGTTAGCTTGTTGTAACGCATGCGATAACCGAAGTTCTGCATCATAAACTGATCGCGGTTGCTGCCAGTGTTATAAGACCTATTGCCCGTACCGCTTGCTCCATCCTGTTCTTTGCCAGCGTCATAATCAAACAAATAGCCGTTTGCCCAATCCACTGTTTTTTCATACGCGAACGGTGTGGCCGATAAGAATAATGCGCGTGGTCGGCCTTCGCCTTGGTTGGCTTTTACTTTTTCTTTAACGGCCTCACTCACCGCACTCCATTTAAGGTTGGCCGCTTCAATCTCTGCTTCTACTTTTTCAAGTTTTGGATAATTGCGTTCATCACTTGCGGCGGCAATCGTAAGCGTTTTTTTCTCTTCATACAGCGCGGTTATTTTTGCGCGCAAATCTCGGTGTAGCATTTCTGTTCTTGTAAAAACGCCTTGCGGGTGCTGGGTAATGGCGCGCAACGTTTTAAGTGCGTTAGTATTTGTACCGTCTTTATCCATCGCCAAGTAGTGCGCTTCATCATGGACGATTAAATCCCAATTGCGATCAGCAAGCGTTAGGTTGTTACCCATGTTTGAATAAGTGGTGATGACTACACCGCGTCCAGCATCATTTGTGGTTTCTAAGCGATTAGCCGTGATATTGAATAGTTTGGCTGTGTTTTGCCAATCTTCAATAATTTTGTCATTGGGGGCAATGATTAATACATTTTTCTTACCAGAATTTACAAAGCGTTTTACTACGCCCAACCCTGTAAAGGTTTTACCTGTACCCGTTCCGTTGGTAAATAACATGCCGAACCCTTTAGGTTCAGCAAAGCGCGTTTCGGCTTTAAATACGTCCTCTTGTTGGCCAGCTTGCAGTAGTGGCAACGTTTCACGTATATTATCAAGCGTTGTATTTTGCTCTACGCGGTCAGCTTCGGCCTGTAATGGCTTGGCACTTAGCGCGAATAATCCGCTTTGAGTAGTTCCGTTAAGTCCTTCTGTTGCTGGCGGTTCAATCGGTGTTCCTGTGAAGCTACCGTCACCGCTTCCGCGATTGTCACTATCTCTAGCAAGGCCGCTTTGTGTTGGGGATTTTCCTGTGTAAATTTCGCTATTGCCACGTTCTCCAGTAACAATGGTTTGACTGTCAAATAAGCTGTTGCTACCTTGGGCATCACTTTCGTTTTCAGCGTTTGATACTCTTTGTTTTCCGCTTCCGCTATTTTCATTCCGTCCATCTTGAACATTCTGCGCGCCCATGCCGTTTGTAGGCTCTGGCTGTCCGCTATCTGATTCCAAATTGGCGCTGCTACGCTTGTCATTGACATTATCGCTCTCCTGTAACTCTTCAATACTTTCAATATTAACTACATCACGTTTTTTAGTTGCTTGGTCGCCGTACTTGCCAGCCATGCTGATATACGCACCTTGCAACTGGTCAATCGTGACAATATCCGCAACCTCTTCACTTATCTTACTCCTAATTGTATCAAGTACAAATTTAGCCGCCGCTTTAAATTCATAGTAACCAAGTCTAAAGGCGGCATCAAATACGCGTGTTAATACTGGTATTAACTTTTGCTCTTGTTCTGGGGTGATATTGTTGCGTAAAGACTTGCCAAAAATACTGCCTAAGTCACTTAATGCTCCGTCTAAATCATCTTGCGCCTGTTTTACTTTGGCATCAACTGGTGCGGCTGGTTCATCCTTTTTCTTTTCATCCAGCGTGAACATATCCTCACTGCCAGCTTTAACCGCTTGCTTAACGTCTTTGATGTTTTCGCCAAACTCAAACGGGCGTTCGTTGGCATTTTTCTTTTGCTGGGTTTTTAAATCTTCCGCGTCTTTTGCGGATTTGGCTTTGGCTTCATCGGCTGCGGCTTTGACTTCACGGTCGCGTGTAGCTTTTATGTCGGCTTCAATTTCGGCGTTAGTTTGGCCTTGAAGTTCTAAAGCGGGGGCTTCTGCCTCAATATCGGCTACTTCTTCGGCTAAATCACTACGGTTTTTTGTAATGTAGGCTGCTAATTCTTTTCTGTACTTAGATGGCGTTTCGTCCAATACGCGCTCAACATCTTGCTTGCGTAATGTTTTAATTGAATCTGCGGCTACTTTTACAAAGCCATCTGCCTGATCTTTGGTTAAGCTTTCGGTTTTTTCGCTTGCTTGGCTTCCAGTGCCGCTTTCAACACTTGAATCCTCGTTGCTGGCGTCAAAGTCTGTAGCCAGGCTTTGAGCTTCTCTTTCGTTGTACCCTGCGATTTGGAGTTCTGCATTTATTTCATCCTCATTAAATTCTTCGGCAATTAAATCAACGGCGGCTTGTGTGTCGGTTTTTTCATCGTAACGTTTTTGCTCAAGCTCTTGCTCGGCTTCATAAGATAACGTGCGAGTACCGTTGCGAATTTTATCCGCTAAGTAATCATACGCTTCTGTTGAATCATACGCTTCACTATCTGCGGTTTGTGCAGACAAGCGCATGCTGTAAGGTAAAAATTCATCAAGCAAGCCGCTTTCAATGGCGCCGCGCAAGGTTTGTTTGGCGCTGCCCTTGAATATTTGATTGTAACCACCACCAATAAAGCGCTTATCTTCGCCGGTAACATCGCGCTTATCAGTAAGTGCAATGCCGCCAATATCGCGTAATGTAGCTAAGAGTGTGCCTGCTTTCTTGGCTGGCTTTTTGGGTTTAACAGGTGTTGCTGGTTGTGTTAAATCAGATTGGGCAATTTTAGGCGTTTTTAGGCGGCCAGAACTTCCTAAATAAGTATTTGATACTATTGGGTTATTAGTTATGTTAGGCACATTAGGCATATTTTCAATGCCAACGGGCGTTTCAATATTGCCAACGGGCGTTTCTGCGGCCTTAACTCCTGCTTCACGCTCTGCCAGTGCCGCTTCAATCGGCCTAACTTCAACCGTACCATTGCCCGCTACTTTCGTTGCCGCATCAATCACACTTTGGCGGCCATCGGTTGCAACGTCTTGAATGACTGTGCCGTTAGCGTCACGCGCTGTTACAACGCTTGTGGGCTGTGCTGGCTTCTCGTTAATGCCATAACCTAAAGCTTCGCCCATATTGCCGTTAAGCGCTTGTTGTAAGCTAATATCATCACGATAAATAAGTGTGCCACGATTAGGGATAACAGCCGTTTTAATGTCATTTGGTAGATTCTGCGGTAATGCCTCGCCTTCGGTAATTAGTAAAGCTGGCTTAGTGCCTTCGATAAAGGCGGTAGTTTGTGCGTCCAGTGTTGCTTTTGGCTCTGGCGTTGGATTGTCTAGTGGACTATTTGCACTGTTGGCATTTCCAGTAGGCAGATTGCTTGATACGGTCTGTCCAATATCGGGTGATCGTATTCCATTAACGTCATTAACTGCATTAACTGCGCTTCCGCTTGGGTTATCACGCCCATTTCCAGCGATTCCGCTATCCAAAATACTAGCGGCTCCTTGTTCAGTGTTGCTGACATTATCATCCTCTAATAAATCGGCTGCGTTAATTGATTCGCTAGGGTTGGCTGGGCTGGCTGGTATTACTTCATCAGCAATAACAGTGCTTGCTGGCTGGCCAGATTGACGGGCTTTAAGTTCAGCAATAATGCGTTGGCCGCGTGTTTGGGGGATTGCTGGTGCTTGTGGAATTAATTGCGCACCAGCACCCATTGGGGCGGCTGTTAATCCACCGATTGCGGCGGATTTTGCAACACCTTCCATAATTGGTTTATCAAGCGCTACGTTAGATAGCATTTGTTCAATGCCAGATTGCGGCATTTCTTCTAATACAGATTCAGTAAAACCACCTTCTACCAACTTGCGACCTAGTGACTTTTTAACTATTTCGTCTACTTGCTCGGCGCTACCATTCACTAAAACATTATCAATGTCTTTAATGCCAAGCTTTTGTGCAAAGTTTCCGCTAAATCTTGAAATAACGGCTGTTGATAATCCTGTTGCTGCCGATAATGCGGATTGCGTAGGCGTGATTAATCCATCGTCTGTTTGCGAACGGATGCCTTCTGCTTGACTACCTGCGCCAATAACGCCTTCACCGATTGCCCCTGCGGCGATTGCGCCGATTTTTGGCATTAGCTTAACTAAAGCATTTGCAATTCCGCTACCGCCTAAAATACTAGGGATGGTGCGCGTAATCGCGTTTGGGATAATGTTTGGATTTTGTACAATAGTTTTTGCGGTATCAGTAAAGCCTTGCGCATTATCTAAAGCGGCTTTGTCGGCTTGGCCTGCGGTTGATTTTAAGCCTTCAAGTATTTGATCGGTTTCTTCAAACTTTACGCCGGCTTGCTCTGCCAGTTTACCAATTCGTCCACCACTGACAATATCACCTAAACCTACAGCGGCTTGTCCAACATCAACCACGCCTTGAACGGTAGATATGCCCAAGTCTTTTGCACGGTCGCCATAAGTCGCATTGGCTGATTCCGCAACCGGCGCAACGGCTGGCGCTGGCGCTTCAATTTCTTCATAGCCGATAACTTCATAAGGCGCGGCTTTCTTTGCGGCTACTGGCGCGGATTTTTTGACGGGATTTTCTAGTGGTATGTCGTTGCCATCAATATCACTATAGCCAATTACTTCATATCCTTGCTTTGCGGGTGTAGCGCGTGCTTTGCCGCCGGTGATCTTGGCGACATAATCTTGAGTTTCTTTGTATGGTGGTATGCCGCCGTATTTCTTAACCGCACCGGCGCCTGCATTGTAAGCGGCCAAACTCAATCTTTCATCACCTTTGAATGTTTTTAGTTGCTTGGCTAAATAACGTAGGCCAGCCGTCACATTGTTATCAACATTATTAGGGTCTGAATCTGGCCCCATGACTTCTTGATAAGTAGCTGGCATAACTTGCATCAAGCCGCGCGCACCTTTTGGACTAACGGCATTGCTATTAAATCCTGATTCCGTGCTTGCCACTCGTAAAGCTAAGTCTGGATCAACACCTTCTTGAACCGCAATCCTGCTAACTTTCTGTTGGTTGGTTTCAGCCATTGCTATCCTTATTTATTTAAGTGCCGCTTTTGATCGTTTGATTTCTAGCATTTTGGTAACGTTATCTAGCATCATCTTGGCATCTTTACTAGCTCGGCCAGACTTGATTAAACCTTGCAAATCTCTTTGACGATTCATTAAATCCACGGTACCCATTTGGCGCAATTCATCCATCGCCTTTCTGGTTTCATCACCATTAGCTTGCAAGTCTGGGGCGCTGGCTGTTGGCGTCATCACTTCATCGGCTTGCGCTTCGCTCATTACGCTTAAACCGGCGGGTTTGGTTTGGCGTAACTGTGCGGGTGGTAGCGCTTTAGTAGGCGCTTCGCTTTTAGTTGCTGGCTGGCTAGGTTTGCTGGCTTCGGTTTTCTTAACCGGCTCGGCTACTGCATTTGAGTATGGGTAAGTGACGCCATTATGTTGAATCACTTGCACTTTTACTATTTCGCCGTTTGGCATCCTTCGTTTCTCAAAAATATCTTTACCGTCTTTAGCGATAGTAAGAATAGTTTGTGGCGGCAGGTCAGGGTTGGCGTCAATCAATCGTTGGGCTGTACGGGTAATTTTTCGCACTTCTTCCGTGGTTTCTTTCTTGCCAGTTAATTCATTTGTTTGACCAAATTCATTTACCGCCAACTCGTTTAGATACTTGTAATTATCCATTCGCTGTTTGCCGCCATCACCTTTATTGCCCGAGTTTTTAAAATCCTTGTATTTAACTGGGTCTTGTTGATACAGCTCATAATCGGTTGGCGCTTTGTTATCCGTGCGCACAAATTCTGGCTGTCCGTTCGGGCCTTTTTTCAAGTAGCCGCCTGTAACGGTTTTTACGTCCTCCATGCTGCCAGATACCATGTTGCTTGCAATTTCTTTACCTTCACCACTAACTAATTTCTGGTCTTTACCAAGCGTGACATTTTCACGATTTTTCTGATCAACTTTTGCGTCTGTTTCTATTTTTAATTTGGCCTTGAGTTGCAACACTTCCATTTCACCGGCATGGCGCGCGGCTGGGTTGCTTAACTGATACACCATCTGATTCATTTCCTCTGATGTCATATTCATATCTTGCACACTGCCGTTTGGTTGGCGCATTTTTAAGGCATAACTACCATCGGCGTTTTGGGTGTGGCCTTGCACGTTATAACCATCATCGTGCGTGTCGTTATAAAGCTTAATGTAGCCAGTTACATCACCCGTTTTGGCAAATACTTGCTGCGCCATGGGCAAGCCTTTTTTAAACAAGTTATCGCGCACTGTGAAACCCGCTTGCTGATATTCAGACGCTAATTCAAAGTCGCCTAGTTCAAGCGCTTTATCGCGTGCGGCGTTAAGCTTGTTAGATTGCGTGCGGCCAAAATCAATTTTACGTTGCGCGCCTTGGCCTTCTGGGGCTTGAGTGGCGGCTTGTTCTGCCGGCTGGGCTTGCTGTACGGGTTCAGTCGGTTGAACAGCGCTTAAACCTGCGGCCATATTCGTTTTATACGAAACGCCTTCTGGGTCTGCGGCCATACTGACTAAGCCACCCTCGGCATACTTCCGCACCATGCCACCATTTTTTAAGGCAGTTACTTGCACGTCCGCACTGTTGGCACCGTCCATAAAATCAAGGCCGCCCATGCTGCTTGAATAGTCGCTATTAGCAGAAGGCTTTGCGGCAGGCGCGGCAAACTGTGTGCCGGCTGATTGAATATTTTGGCCGTAATCTTCGTAAATGATCTCGCCATTTTTAGCGGCTTCCCTAGATTGCTTTTCAACGTCTGCACGCCTGGCCTTTTCTCTACGTGTTGATACTTTTTCTTTCATGTTCTCGGCAAATTCAAAACCTTTCATTGCACCTTCTGCAATCTGCCCTAATCCTTGTAGAAAACCGCCCATATTAATTAGCCTCTCTGAACTTTAAGCCTGCATTGTTTATTGATTCAAGCACCTTTAATCCAGCGCTTGACTTTGTTTTCTTAGCGGCTGCAATAATCTGTTCCTTGCTTAATTTTTGCGTGCCAGCGTTAAGTACAAATTCCTCATTGCTCAACTTGGCTAGAATAGAATCGCTGGTGTGCGTGCCGGCGCCTTCAACTTCGCCCGTACCTTCATGCGCTATAGGTTCGTTAGGCCCAACTAAGGCCAATCCTTCTGGTTGCGGCTCAACTTCGCCACCGTCTTTAAGTGCTGTATAAAGGCTGGCGCCTGCACCAATGATTGAACCAATGCCACTTAAACCGCCACCCGATTGTTGCGCGTTGTAAGCGCTCACCTTGCCGTTGTATTGATTCTGTAAAATATTGGCTTGTTGGCTGTAGCCTTCCATGGCACGGTTATAACCTGATCCAATAATGCTTAAACCTGCACGATTGTTAGCTGAATTAGAAAACTCGGTATTGACTGCGCCTGTTGCTGCCTGCCCTGCCATTTGCATACTCTGTGCTTGGTTGCTTGGTAGATTGCGGCCTAAACTAGCGGCGTCCATTTTCATGGCGTTGCCTGTCATTTCGGCACGGGTGCGGCCTTTGTTCATCGCGTCCGCGCCAGCAATTGCTTCTTGCACGTCCATTTGCTGTGTCAAAGCCATGGCATTGCCGCTGTTTGGATTAATACCGGCGCGCTCGTTATTGCGCATGGTCATATCACGCTGATTGTCAAACGACTGCCTTACATCGGATAATCCTTTGGCCGCTTCGGCTTCGCGCCTGCCTGCGGTGTCATACTCATTGGCATTATTAACAATGTCTTTTTCAAGCGGCCTAAATACTGTTTGATTGTAGTTGCGGTAATCTTCGGCATCCGTGCGATTAAGATTGCTGTCTTTGATAAAGCCTTCTTGCACTTCAATGGCAAGGGCGTTAATACGGTCACGGTTAGGCGCGTCCTCTTTATAGCTTTGCTTGGTAAAGTCTAAATACTCTTTACCTAGCTTGGCGTTTTCTAAAGCGGCTAATCCAACGTTTGGATCAGTCCTAGGCGCTTTTGGGCCTTTGTATAAAATGAATCCACACTCGCCCATGTAGTTGGTTAGCCATGAAAACGCAATCTCTAATACCCAATTTCTTAACATTTTTTAGTTTCCTTTAACCATTTACAATTTTTTTTCAACATGAAAAATTGAACTCCATCTTCTTTACCAAACCAGTGCTTTAGCACTCCACTAAACTCACGTTTAAATCCTAATCTTGTTTGAAAGTAGATAGACTTCACGTTGCTTTCGCGCGCGTAACAAGTAATACGCATAGCGCCACAACGGTTAAAGGCGTAATCAAAACAGGCTTTGGCAAAAAATCGTGTACCCGTCCAGCCGGTAACGCTGGCTATAGACATTTCAAGGTTGTATTGACTGCTGTTAAAAAACCCAACTACGGCTAATGGCTTGCCGTGTGCGTCAATATCAGTCAGCATTTTTAAATCGGCCAGATCTAAATTAAGGCCCAATACCGCGTTAAACATATCCAAATACTCTTGTTTTTGGTTGCCTGTAATCACGGGTTAATTTTACGTTCTATATTCAAAAAAAAATCCGCGTAAATGCGGACTTGGTATTCTTTACGAAGCTGCTTGATTACCATTTGATTAAGTCCAATGCCGCTTGATTGATTGCCGCGCTAGCCTGTGCTTGCAACGTGGCGTTCTTAATCCGCGAATTGAGAATATGGCTATACGCGTCTTTGCCTACTTGTTGAATCTGGCTAATGTCGTGTGGCCTGTAATTCCATTCGCTAACCACGTTCATGCACAAGAATAAAAATACGTCTGCTGGCAATACGCCTGCTAACATGCTGCGTTGTACTGTGCCGCTTAAATTTAATTGATCGTCACGGTTGCTGGGGTAGAAATGAACCAGGCCTAGTGCGTTACTTGAGAACCCAGAAACAATATGCACTTCACATGCTTGCACTATCTCAATGGTTTTAATGGCGCGCGCGGCTTCAATGTTAAATGGCAGCGGCTTAACTGGCGGCTTATTCACAACAAAACCGTTGGCGATCATTTGTTTAGAATCGTTGGCTTCGCCTTCAATCACAAGCTGATTTACGCCTGCTTGCAATTCAAGGTCATCGTCCGAACAACTGCCCGTCCTAATAATTTCACCTGTAACCGAATAGACAATAAAGTTTTTCATCGTTTAATTTCCATGGCGAACAGGTTGCGGTGTGAAACCGTTGCAACAAGTGATCCATCGGCTGTTTTTCTGGCATTGACTGAATAGGTATGTCCGCCCGCAGGCGGAGCATGTGAGAATACAAAAGATACGGCGCCACCTGCTGAACCTTCAAAAATGCCTGTTGTTCCTGTTGGCGAACCTTTTAATCGGCCCCCTGTTGTTGATGTAATCACGCCACCATCCATTAATAAATCAAATAATATATGGCCAAAGTGATTGCTGCTCATTGCTGTTTCGCAATTTACGCTACATAGAATTAACACTTTTAGTCCTGTAGTGGTAATGCCTAACGCCTGCACTTGAGAAGCGGCTGTCGTTAAGGTAACGCTTGCTGCTGTTTCAACCGCTGTTGTTCTGGTAATCGCATCATTCAACACATTGTTAGTAGCAATCAACGGGCCATTAACAACCAGTCCGTTAGCGTCTGACACAAGGTTAGTCGTGCCATTCCCCATGTAAAATTCACCGTTTTTTGTGAATTGGATATAGCGATTGTTGTTTACATTGCCTAGCAACAAACCTTCTGTGCCTAAATGAAAACCTACTCCGCCTGCTGGCGGCCATGCGTAGCCAGTGAAAGCGCCGCTGTTAATCGCGCCTCCTGCATTAATGCGCAAGTTAGCTAACGTACCATTCACCGCCGATAAGTTGCCTGCAAACGTACCGCTACCGTTAAAAGTGAGGCTACTATTGGTTAATTGAAAGTTCGGCGTTTGTATAACAATGTTATTACCATCAAAGCCAATATAATTGGTTCCGTTACCAACACTAAACTGCGCCGTACCAGACAGCGCGCGCAAATAAAAGCCACTACCATTTAGATAATCCAGCATGCCAGCGCTACGGATAATGCCTGTGCCTTGAATAAATAAACGGGTGAGTGATTCACCTACCTGTATGGATTCAGTGGCTAGAAGCTGGCCTGTACGTATCTTGCTGGCATCAACGGTTAATATCTTGGCGTTTAAAATGGTGGCATCAATAATCTTGGCGCCATCTACGCTAATTAAATCGTTGCTGCCGATCTGCCCTGTTGTCGCTGTAGTGCCGCTTAATGAGTTGAACGGCCCTACAATGTTGGCTGTTGATACAAAGCGAATCCAGTAAAAGAACGTAACGCCCGTTTGCCCAATAATGTCACCGTATAGCGTGGCATCACTGGTACCAATTAAAACGGCTGTGCCAATGTCATTCACGCCAGAACGGTGAATTTCGGTATAACCTTTTGATGTACCCTTAGTCCATTCAAGCAACACGGCCAATTTAGTGCCTGTGGCAACTAGGCCCACCAGCGCGCTTGGTATTGATGTGTCAATCCCTACCGGTTCTGTGTCGGATTCGCCACCACTACCTCCCACGGGCGAAACCATACTGTTATCGGGCTGCGGGTTAATGATTTGCTGGCCATTTACGGTGAAGCTGGCAAGGTTGTACCTGTACATGTCGCGCAACGTTAAGGCTTTATCGTACACGCTCGCGCGCGGACGTTGGCCTAGTCGTACTTCAAGCGCTTCTTTAATCGCCTGTAATGCTTTCTTAACTACCGGATCAGTAATACCGTCTAGCGATGTAATGCTTGGCAGTAATGGTTCTGGGCTGTTTAGATCATCCATTATTCAACCGCCTGCTTGATTTCTTCCATACTTTCAGCAGCGCCAAAGCCTTTAACTTCAAATTGACTGACTACGCCAATTTTATAGTTAGACGTTTTATAGCCGCTTGGCAATGCAAAAGGCAGATCGTTAGCCACTTGCTTGGTAAATTTAAGCGCTTTATCGGCGTATAAATTAAAGGTTGCAGGATAATCACTGGCCACTACTTTGGCATAAGCTAAGTTAATCGGCTTGCTTGATTCAAATTCTTTGCTGATCCACTCCATTTTTAAGTTAGCGCCGGCGTCCATTTTTAGCACATTGTTACCAATGGCTAGGTATAGCTCGCCGTTTCGTGGGTCTGTATAACCTGCTGTAGCGTAAAAATCCAACTCAAAGAAGTCTAGGGTAAAAGCATCAAATACAAAGCCGCCTTGCTTTAAGCCTGTATCGTAGAAGCCCACATAACGATTCACCCAGCGATAAGCACGGATAGTAGTTGGCTTGTATTGCGCCCACTCACGATTAGTAAAGCGTGTTTTAGTGGCTAATTCAAAGCCGCTGTTGCTCATAAACGCTAGGCCCTCGTTACTGGCCCACATCACGCCATTGGCTAATTCAACCACGCTGCGCGATGATACGCACGGCTGGCCTACCTTAACCTTATCTTCTGACATCGCATCAAAGCTTGAACCGGTTAAGACAATTGGCACGCCTTCGGTTAAGACTACAACCGAATTACCGAACGAACCCAATGCCACGGGCTTAACGTTGAATGAATAACGCCCAGCAATCGGCCATGCGTGCGGCTGATACGGCACACAGATACAACATTGATTGCCGGATAAGCCTGCCATCATGCCGTTACTGAACTGGATTAAGTTTGTTAAATTAGCTGGCGGCTGTTCATAAGCTAATGAAGGGATAACTTCGCCTAACTCTGTACCGTTTTTATCATCAACAAATGTAGTGATAGCAAGCGCCACCTCCCCCACAAATTGCAAGGTTGTTTGCACTGAACCTGTAGCAGTACGATAAATACGTTTCTTAGCGTAGTTATAATTGCCTGTTGGTGCTGTCGGTATATTGTTTAACGTGACTATCTGGCCCCCGATCACTTCAATAAAACCGCTTGTAATGGCTGGCGCGCCCTCTTCACCTAAAGCAGACACATACGAAACCGCATAAACGCGGCTTTCTGGTAGTCCGCCATAGTTCATGCGCAATATTCCATTGGCGTTGGCTGTAGGTGCCGCCGTCATGGTGTAGCTGTATTGCGTAGGCGAAATAACCGTGACAGTAAACGTGCCGTTATAAAGTGGATCAGTCGCGCCAAACGTGTTGGCTTTGCTACCTGTAATTAATTTATGCGCTAATGCCGTTAAAGCCGTTGCCGTAGTGCCAGAAAAAGAGATTGAATTAACGACACGATTTGCCACACTTAAATTGAGTGTTTGCAAGTCTGGCTTAATCACACCAAGCGTAAATGAAGCAAACGGGTAATTGGTCGTTCCACCTTGAACCGCTATTGGTGAATAGGTGTATTTTGGTACACCGTCACCCGTGAAATAGGTGCGCTCTGTCGTATCGTCTGCAATACTACCGCGCACCACGTCCACATCAGTTAGCCAGTGAAACCAATAATCAAGCTCGGTTCTATCTTGGCCGAAGCGGTAAATGCTTTTCTTAACGCCCACCTTGCTTAAAATATTGTTACCAATTTGCAATGGCGCGCGTAAAGGCTTGGCCTCACCAGACGTTAGATTGATATTGACAGCTTTTGTCGCATATCGCGTATCTAACAGACGTGGTGAAGCCATCGGCACCATTCCACCGAAGGCATTAATCACATAGGTTGTCATGTACTTTTTTTGTAAAACGCAAAGATTTGTTCAATACGATGCTGGCAGATATGTGGTTTTTTCATTAGTTACCGCCGTAATAAAATGAGTTATATTCAACTTCACCAGGAAACACGTCGGCTGTTGGTAACATGCGTTCCCCCCACTGCAATAAAGATCCTGTTACCTCAGCACCATCTTTCAAAAGGTCTGTAGGTACGGACGGCAATGTGTAAGTTAAAGTATTTAACCCAGTTATAGTTGCTGGCTGTGAGCCGTAAGGTAATAATTTTTTAGGCGTGGTTAATGAGTGTGGATTTTCAATTTTTGACCTATCAACATTATAAAGCGCCGCGTCAACGCCGCTGATTCCAGATACGCGCACCCTTAATGAACTGTTGATTGTTAATTTGTGAGGGTTGACAGTATTAATTGTTGCTGTCTGGCCGCTCACAGAAATGCTTGCAATGGTGATACCCGCGTGAAGACCGAAATAGTCTTGATGGCAGTCTGCGCCAGAGTTGTTGCACTGTTCCGTTAAACGGGCCATCCAGTCAATAGGCGTTTTACTCCACATAGCCCAATAGTCGGCGTGCAAACTAGCCCCGCTCGGTAAAGACGCGCTATAGTTATCACTGGTTAATCGCCATGTTCTAGTATTGGCGGCTCTTGGAATGTAGTAATGAACGTTTTGAACTAAATTAGCTATCTTATGTGGGTAAGCAGTCGTACAGCCATTAGGCAAATTACTTGCTTGTGGATCATTAAATGGCCGCCAATGTGAACGATGATTTGGGGAATCTAATTTAATTTTGCTTGGGTCTGCTTCATCAGCGGCTAAACAAGAAGTGAAACCTACAAACAAATTTAAGTCATTATAATCTTTACCAGAACAACTAGGCATTACCCCATAAGACGTAAGGTATGGCGCTGAACTACCCGGACGTGGGGCGCAATTATAACGCGTGTCGTCTAATCGAGTTGCAAGACTAGTTCCTGCTGGATTACCAGCAATGCCAATCAATCCTTGAGGAATAGGCTTTGTCATGTCAATTGTTGTACTTGATTTGTAATAGAAATTACCGCCAGTAGGGTACAAAATAGTATCTATCGCCGTATCAATTACGCAGGGGGCCCAATATGCACTACGGTTAATAATACCCCCTGCCGCTGACGTAACACTTCCATGCAATAATGACGCATTGGTTGTTTGGTAATTAACAGATTTATTGGCAAAGTAACAATGCGTATGAGCTTTGCCTTGTTGGTTCGGAAAGACAATAGGATCGTCAGCGTTAATATGTGATGGTGAAATACTAAGTCTAAACTCGCCACCGCCGCCTTGGTGTTGTGATGCAAATTGACTTAAACAGTTTATATTGCCGTTTAGAGTGGCAGTGTTATAAAAACCGTTAGCATCAGAATTGCAGTTGCCATTACTCGGCTGTAGCCTTATTCTATTATGTCCAATAGGGGTGCGTATTTCGATATAAGCCCCTTTAGGTTGTAGTGAAGAGTGTTGATGAACGCCTTGATGATTTAAAGCCTCTGCTGGGCTAGGATTTAATTTAGCGATAACGCGCTGGCCTGTTTGCACTCTAAATAACGTTTTATCATTCACAGACATAAACGAATTTTTATTTATAACGTAAAAGCGTTCAAACGTTTTTGTAGTTGGGCTGTTATCAGCAGAATTAACTAATTGTTCGCCTACCCTTAAACGGATTGGCTGAGGATTAGCGCGAACTTTGTTGACTAAAAAGCCACCTGCGCCTTCTTCGTAATAGGTAATTTGAGGATTAAAGCCAAATTGCGCGTATGTACCTAGCGCGCCGTCTGATACCGCTGTGTATGATTTAGCATCAACGATAATAGTTGATGGCATCGTATCTGCTGTTTTTTTATAGTAAACGGTATAAGTAGTTGGATTAGCCACTGTTAAATTAGTAGCGGCGGTTGCGCCACCCGCATCGGTAGTAAGCGCGCCGCCAGCCGATAAAATTAAATCAGATAAAGTAAATCCGCTTAATGCTTCACTTACTACAATGGTGACCAATGTCGTTTGGTCTTTTTTTAATACTGTGTTGGCGGCTGTAATTTTAATAGTTGGTACAGCCGCTTGCGCGGTAATACCAATTGCCATCAATAAGCCGAATAGATATTTTTTCATTTGTTTGCCTTTATTAAATTGTTGCTGGTGAACTTGTTATACCTGCATCACTGTTGAAAGTAGCGTCATTGGATATAGAACCCGCAAACACGGTAATTGTGCCTGTGCCAGTGAAAGGAACTATTACTACAAAACCAATTAATGCGCGTGGTGCTAATACAATTAATTCACCAGTGCTATTGTCATAAGACGATATAGTTGCCGCGTCATTTTCAATTGTCATTGTGTCCATGTTGACCGTTGGAAATAATGTTCCTGATAGTTTCACTAAATAAGTACCAGTTTCTTGGCCTGTACCTGCTGTACCGCCTTCAGCTGCTTTCAATGTAATTGCGCCTCTGATATTGCTTGCCACAATTGTTGCGTTTACAGCTGTTACGGCGTTATTGTAAGTAATGCGTTGATTTACAACGTGAATAAAACGCACTGATTCAATGCCATTTTTCTTGGTGTAGACTTCGTACTGTGTTGAATATCGCTGAATATCAGTAGTGCGGTTTGTTTCACTGTAAGAGGCATTTGTGCCATTTGTAGCAGTAAGCGTTCTCAGTAAAGTTTCACCGCCTACCGTTTTAACGTCCACATGAATAGTAACTCCTGTTTCAAATGCTGCCGCCGGTTGGTAGAAACCAGACGTTACTGTTTCAGTACGAGAAGATGGATAAATGAAAATTTCTGTACCCCCTTGGTCTAAATCCTCCTCTGGGAAAGACCCTTTATCTACAGTATTGTTACGAGTAAATCTTACGTCACGCACTGGCCACGGTTTACGGCTTCTGCTAGTAATCGTTAATGGTATTGGTGTGACTAACGCTGGGTTTACACTAGCGCCACCAATTACTTTAGGAATAATTTTAAAGAAACGTTGCACCCCGTCTGCTATAACCGCAGCTCCTACAACTGGATTAGTTAATAGGGCAACACGCGCCACATCTTGAAAGTCGACTTTAATAGGCATAGGAGAATCCCAAATAGCCATTTTTGATGCGTTTAATAATCGAATACTAGTTACGCCAAGCCCATCTGTTTTAGTTGAAAGGTCGCTTAATTCCAGCCATTCACTCTGTCCTGCGGTGTCATATAACAAGCCTTTTGTACCAGCAGTTATAGTGGCTGGCATGTTGGATTCGTTAATAATTGAAAACGCTGAATGATTCCTGCCAACTTCTCCCATAACGTTAGCTGATGGAGAAAATAATTGGTCTATTAAATAGGTACTATAAGTGCCATCTTTTGTTGCCGCACTTAATACATCAAACGCATCAGCTGTATCGCCTGCATTTTTAGAAACAATGAACAGCGGATGACCGCCACCAGTTGTTTCTACATTCGTGCGTTGTTGTGGAGTTAATAATGGATAGGCCGCCTCGGTAATAAATACATTAGTGGCTGGATTAACAGAACCGTTAGACGTGCCGCCTGTGCTTGCAACGCCTTCAAGGCTTAATGTGATTTCTGCGGTATGTTCTGCCGCTAATTTTTGAACGGTGAATGTCCATGATGTAGTTCCGGAGGGAACGGCCCATTTTTTATTTGCATCTAAAACAACACCATTTGATAACTCACCTGTAACTTTTAACGCAGTGTTAGCAATGGAATAAGCGTCTTTCACTGTGATATTAATCACATCAGAATCGGTTAATGGTGTGCCTGTAGTATCGGTAGATAAAACAGTAATAGTCTGATTACCAACAGCCGTGCCTGTGTAACTGACAGTAGCTAAAGCCGCATTGATTTGTGTCTGAGTACCACTTATTGTAAGCGCGGCTGAATTGTTAGTTCCCAAACTAATGATTGCGCCTCCTATAAGGCTTACTGATACCGTTCCGCCTGTCGCTGTTAATCTTGTGGTGGCTAAATTATTTTCTGCGTCTGTAACGCTAATGCCAGTAATTGATTTAGCCACATTAACACCCGCATTTTGTGTTGCAGGAACAGTATTAACGGGTGCTGTTTGTGGCGTTACTGTAATTGTAATATTGTCTGAATCTGTTAATGGTGTAGCAGAGCTGTCTGTTGAAAGTACAGTTAAAGTGTCTGCGCCAGAAAAAGTTAAATTACTTTTATAACTTATTGTGCCTAACGCTGCATTAATTTGAGTTTGCGTACCGATTAACGTAAGAGTTGCTGAACCATTTGCACCTAAATTTATTGTTGCGCCGCCAGCTAAACTAACCGTTATTGTTCCGTTTAAAACCGTCAATTTAGTCGATGCCAAATTACCATCAGCATCATTAACGCTAACCCCTGTAATTGCTAGATCCGTATTATTTAAAACTGTTTGTGCGGCAGGTACTGTATTTACAGGAGGGCTTGCAGCATTTACCGTAACAGCTATTGTGTCTGTATCGGTTAATGGAGTAGCACTACTATCGGTAGAAAGAACCGTAATAGTATAAGTACCTGCTGTAGCATGAATATACGTTAATGTAGCTAGTGCCGCATTAATCTGTGCTTGAGTACCACTTATAGTAAAGGTAGAACTATTATTTACACCAGCTGAAACTGTAGCGCCATTTAAAGAAACGCTTACATTACCTGATGAAGCTGTCACTTGCGTTTTTGATAAGTTGTTGTTGGGGTCGTTTACACGAACACCAGTAATCGCTTTAGACGTGTTAACAACTCCAGTTTGCCCAACTGGTACAGTATTAACAGGTGGATTAAGAACAGCGGTTGCGGTTGAAGGCGGCCATGTAACAACTGCTGCTGCACCTTGAGATGCAGTTGCCCAGCTTAACGTAATTGAAGTATTGCCTGCTATATCGCCATTTAAACTACCAACAAAACGTTTATCAAGCGCGGAATTTTGTACAAAACTTTTATTGTTTGTATATGGTGTTCTATTACCACTTAAAAAGCCAACAGATAAAAGACTTGATGCGGTTGCGTAACTTGCATAATCAATCGTAACGGATAATGCGTCTTTAAAAACATTTGTTGAAACGTTAGGCGCATCACCATTTAATACTGCTGCGTTATCAATTGTATAAACTACAAAAATAGGAGCGCCAAAAACTGTTCCAGCCATAGTTGCGACAATATCCCCAGTAGTTCCTGTAGGTACTATTGCAGAAAATACAGATGCACCACCACTGCTAAATTCCTCCGTTGTGTGAATAATTACTGCAACTCCGCCAATTGTGGCACTTGCAATTCTACTTGTAGATTCGCCAATCAACGAAACAACTACTCGCCTACTAGCAGCAGCAGTACCAATATTAGCTGCCGTGGCAGTAATAATGTTTGCTGATTTGGTTGGAATAGCCTCTGCTATAAAAATTAAACTCATTTATAGTGCTCCTGACAAAACTGGTGTGAATAACTGGCCTGCGACAGAAGGCTTATCTAAAGTGATTGTGTACACGGTTGTATCGCCGCTTGTTGTGCCTGCGATGGTCTGGACAGCAGGAGTTGTATCTGTAATGGTTGCTGTGCCTGACAGGCCGCCAACAGTAAATATCACGGTTTCAGGGGCTTCTGCAACCACGTCTGGTGAAGTCATGGTAGTGGCCGTAAAAATTGTCACTCCGCTTGGCACAAAGAAGCTAGTCCCATTAATAAGCACTCCACTATTGAGTACAAGTGGCAGCCCGTAATCTGTGCCTCCAATGGCCGTGCCAGTTAGGGCAAACTCAAAGGGTTGTCCAGTTGAAACTTTACTTAATGTCACAGTAAAGACAATGTTTGCGCCTTCTAATACAATCGGGCTTGTAATTGCCTGAACGATCGCGGGAATGATTGCCGCTTGTAGCGATGCAACGGATGCTTGCAAGGTCGTGATAAGTGAGGTTTGGCTTAAATTAAGCGCCTTAATCGCAGTAATATCTCCTTGAAGTGCGGTAGATGGCCCTTCTGCAACTATCGTGTTAAGCGTTGCGATACTGTTTGCTTGCGCTGCATTAACAGTCTGAATCGCCGTTATGGCAGTATTTTGCGATGCGTTGTTGGCCAATGCCGTTGCAACTAGCGTATTAACTGCTGCAATACTGCTCGCATTACTTGTAATGCTGCTTGCTTGAGTTGCATTAATTGCTTGAACTGCCGCAATTTGTGAGTTAAAAGTCGCGTAATCAATGTTTTCATTTACCAACGCGGAGAACAACTTAACGGCGCCGCCTGGTTGTAAGAAGCCATTAGGAATACCGTTTGCATCTAATTGAAAAGCCCCTATATCAACATTAATGGCTGATACGGCAAAATGGTTAGGCCGCGAAACAAAGTAATCCAAGTCAACCGTGCTAATAATGTGCGAAGTGCCGTTAAGCATGCGCACAAAATTACCCGTTATATCCCTGCCTTGTGCCGCGTTACTTAACGAAGTAACAAATCGTAGTTGCATAGTGAATCCCCAATAAAAAAGCCCACATAAGTGAGCTTTGTTTTAAATCTAAAAAATGTTTAACGGCTTACAGCATCATCAACAAGAAGGCTGGATTAGTTGGTGCAACAAGTGGTTTCGGTCTAAGTAGTAGTAGCATTTATCCCGCCTTAGTATTCGTAACCTGTGATTGATGCTGTAGCGTAACCAGCAGCGGCGGCAACACCAGTTGCACTGATGCCCACAATAGACACCGCTAATCCTGTTCCTGCCGCAAACTCTAAACCATCAGGCAGGGGAATACTTACGTTAGCCCACAAGCCAGCGGTTGCGGAAGTTGGGCCACCCACAAACCAACTTTGTACAACAGGTGAAGCTAAAGCCGCTAATCCAGCAGTATTGGCACGTAAACTAATACGAACGCCGCCGCCTGTTGCAACCGAAAGATAGTTAATATGTACGCTAGTGATGTTTAACGTTTTACCTGTAGTTACTACGGCTGGCGTAGTCGCGGCGGTAACAGCCGCACCATTTTTGTAACTTGTTAAAGAAACTAATGCATCAGCAGCGGTTGTAACAATAGGCAGTGCCATAAAATAGGTTGTAAGATTGCGGCCTGCATCTTTTAAATCCTGCGTAGTAATACCAACAGTGCCTTGAGTACCTTTTGTAATCGCTGGCGGCTGGACTGTGCCTATACTGGCCGTTCCTGCTGGTAAAGGTGTTGTAGGATGTAATGCTACTACTAAAGCCATATCAGCCGCTACTGCCGCTGTTGACGCTGGTTTGACCGTTACTGGGCCATTGTTGCTATCTGTAATGAGCGATTGTGATATGACAAAATTATTTGTATTTGAACCACTATATGAAATATTTGTGCTACCTGACGTAAAAGCTGTAGCAATTAATCGGTAAAAACGATTTGAAGAAACCGCTGCTTTAAACGTGCCATTGATTGTGGTTGAAGTTGCAAACGTTTTAGTGATGCTATTTAAAGCAGAATCAGCAATCCAAGTTAATCCGTCTAAACTGCTTTGAAATGAAAGTGTTGCCACCCATGTGCCTGAAATAGCAAAAGAAAGCTCCCCAATACCAGACACGGGAATATTAACCGCCGCATTTAAAGCCGCGATAGACTTTTGGCCGCCTAAGTTTGCGCCAGAAGAAGGGGCAGTGATGCCAGCTGCCCACCCCCCGCATGTGATACTTAAATTCGTTGCGTCCGATGCGGTTTTATTCACTTCAACCGTCATGGGTAAATCGGGCATTGTGATATTCACACCGATTTGCGAGTTGGCTGTACGTACTTGATGTACTATTATCCAATGACCGTCAGGTGCGTAGACCTCGAAAAAAGCTGAAACGCCGCCGTACCAACCGAACCTAATGCGAAACATATTCATGTTCGTAGGTACCAATGCCACTGGTGCGTTATTACTTGTAAATAGGCTAGTAGCCGCGCCGTTTAAAACATCCTTGTTCCATGCTGTCTGTGCGATAAAAGTATCTACGCTATTAACACGAACCCATAAACCGAAAGTTAAACCGTTATAACCAACACTGTAACCATTGGTTGCATCGTAAATGCCAAGCCGTTGAAAGCTGGCGGCCGATGTTGGTGTCGTGTACGCACCTGATAACACTGCCCATGCTTCATACTGTGCCGCGTATAAAATACCAACAGGCGTTTGAGCTAGTAATGCCGCCGTTACCGCTGTGCTAGTAGAGAATACGCCTGCGCCCGCTGTTGGCCCTGTTGCTGTCGCACCACCCGAAACAGTGACGGTTAAAAAGCTGGATGGGGCTTGCTGAAAAAACTTAGTGGAAATTTGCGAAATTCGCGTCACTTCAACTAATTGGCCATGAATATCCGCCTGCGTATCTGCAATCGTGACAGTGTTCTTACCTGACGGAAATGAAACGGGCAATGGGTTTGATGGATCTATATCACGCCCTATACCGTCTGAACCAAAAATTACCTTAACGCGTTGCGCTTGCACTGCTGGAACTGTTACTCCGTTAAGCTGAGTTATTTCATCAGTCGCGATTAACGCCGTTCCATTCTGTAGAGTATTGTCAGCCATTATTGCCCTTAAATATTATTGCCTACAATAAAACCATCGTAAGTGCCTGCGCCTGTGCGGATAAATCCAAACACATCGCGCTTGCTTGCCGCTGTTGTAAGCGTTGGCACTGCGCCACCCGCCCAACTAATACCAGCGAACCAAGTTACCGTTCTACCGCCCGTCGCATCTTGTGTAATCGAGATAATGAAGCGCTTAGTATTAGTGTCGTTAGATAGCGCAATGGTGATATTGCCTGCTGGCATGGTAATGCGTTGTTCATTTGAAACAGCTAAATCCAGTGTGGCTGTTCCTGCGGCGGCAGGTGTATTGGTTACAGCACCTTGCGTTAAGCTTTGATCTAGCCGTCCGTCTGCGCCCAATTGCGCCAATGCACCCGCATTTGTTGCACCAGCGCTGGACGCAATACCGCTTAACAGTGTTGCAATACCATTGATGATGCTAACAAACGTGGCCATTAGATCGTTACGAAGTCGTCAATTTCAGCGTCAAGCGAAGAAGCTGTTACCGCATAACCTAAGAACTGATGTTTTTTACCGGCACCAGATACAGGCGTTGCAGTCACGCCGCCGGCTGTTGCGTCTGATAAGTAATAACGTGCGCCAATGGTAAGTGTTGCTAAAGCCGTATTGCGGCCTTCAAAAAAGATGGTGGCCGCCGCCGCTGCCGCCGAAGCCGCTAGTACAAAGCCGCGCGCCGCGTTACCGCCTGATGCGGCGTTTGCATTGGAAATCGTGCCTGTACTGGTAATGTACACAAAAGCGCCTGCCGCTAGAATTTCGCCTGCCGTTGATGTGTAAGTGTCGGCGGCAATACCAACGGGCATAACGCTTGAATCTAATCGGCCCGTGCCGTCTAAAACAGGGAAATCACCATCATTGGCGGCGCCTGCACTTGTCACTGTTCCTGTAATTGCAGTAATAACTCCGCTGACTAATCGTAAAAAGCTTTTTGCTGGCATGATCTAACCCCTTATGGTTCCTGTTTGAATGTTTAATAGTATTTCTGTTGCGTTAATTGCGTAGCCAATAGACACACAAATAAGTCCGACTTGGCTTGGGGTAATATCCCCGTTTAAACCAAGGTATAAAAATTGTTTAGCCGTCCAAGTCCAACCGGTATTGGTAATAATGCCGCTACGCTTCACGATAATATTGTTACCTGTGGCCGCTGATGTGGCGGCTACGCCAAACACACTATGCACATGCGATAAATTGTTCGCATCTGCATAAACTGCTTTGCCTGTTTCGTCTGTGGTGATTAACTTAAACGCAATAATGCTACTGGCCGCAATAAAGTTAATCGGTATTGCTTCGGTAATTGAGATTGTGGCCTGGCTATTCACCTCAACCACTTTCGTAACTGTGCTATCCAGCGTGATCGTGCTGCCGTCTACTGCATCGGTAATGTCTACCAAGTACCGTGGTTGCGCGTCTTGAATACTGGTAATCATAGAGGCTGGGTAAAGCTACTAATCAAATTAAGCTTAGTGCTGTCTGTAAACGCCACATCGCCAGCAATCACAAAGCGAATATCAAAGATCGCTTGGCCGTCTGGCCATCCAACAGATTCCGTGCGCAATCTAAATACGCCTTGTAACGGGGATATTTTTGTCATCAAAAGCGTTGCAATCAGTACGCGATCAAGCGTGTAAATCTGCGCTTTAATGTCAATATTGGTAATGTCTTGCGGCACACCTAAATCGTTTTTGTAGACGCAAATCTTATTGAATGTTGAACCGATAATATGATTAATCATTATGTATGCCCTACAACTCGGATAGGTCCACGTCCTAAGCCGCGCATAACTTCGGTCTGTGCGTGCGTGGCCATCACGTTAAATCGTTGTGAATGAAAGCTAGACGCTTGGCCATCACTCCATGGCTTGTTTGGAATCTCAAATAAACTGGCTTTGGCACCGTCACTGATTGCATCAAAGTAACGTTTAGCCACTGATCCATCCATGCCTTCCGCTGTACGGCTAGGGCGTAAGGCCATGCGATACGTTAAGCCCGCCTCTTTTGAGAAGTCTGGCATGGGGAATAAATTCAACTGCTCGACATAATCTTGCCAATAACTGTGCGGATTGCCTTTTCTGTAGGATGAATCGTGATAAACCGCTTCAATTGCAGGCAGTGAACTAACGTCTAGCAACTTGCCGTTTAATTTAACGCTCATAATCTTCACAATTTCAGCTTGATCGCTGGGTGAAACCAATGGATAGGTAGGCTCTGAACCGATTACATCAATTGGCAAGCCATCCAATTGCCACGCCCATGACTTTTCACAAAAGCGGATAGCCGCATTGCGAATGTGCAGCAAGATCAATGGAATTTCGGCACCAATAACACTAGGCACCACGTCATCCAGAAAGTAATCAAAGTTAATCTGGCTCATGCAACACCGCCTTGTTTAGCCGACATACCCATATAAGCCGAAGCAAGCGGTATTTTGCCGTCCTCTGTGTTCAATAAGTTAGAACGGGCTATAACAAAGTCCGCGCAGGCGCGTTTATATTTGTTAGGCAAGGGGAATGTATCAACCAATTTTAAATTATCGTCTGGCAAGCTTAAAAAACTACCCAAAAACAAGTCGGGCCGATTCTTTACGGCCTCTTGGATAAAGTTATTCACAAAAGGCAGTAGCTTAGAATCGGGATAACGCACCTTGTCATCATCATTCAGATCAAGGCGCGCTAAATTAACGACTGCTTGCATTGACATTATTTAGTCAATTCACGTAATAACTTGGCGCGTAGTTGCGCTTCGGTCATGCTGTTGGCGTATGACACGCCGTTTTCTTTGGCTAAGTCTTGCAAGTCTTTTTTAGAACTAAGGCTTGCTAATAGCTCTGGTAATGTTGGCTCGGCTTTCTCTGCCGTTTGTTCTGCCAATGGCGTTTCTTCTGGCAAATCACCAATGCTAAGGTCTGGGGCTGCATCTTTTAATGCCTCTACCGCTTCGGCTTGATCAACTTCGCTTAACATTTGCGGCGCTTTTGCACCTACTGGCAACAATTTCAACTCAAGCTTGCCTGCGATATAAGCTTTGTATTCATCTTCCGTTACCGTTAATGAAACAACCGGCAAGATAGAAGTGCCTAGTGCTGTCGCGTCTGCGCGTAAGCTGGCGGCTTTAATGCGATTTAACGCATCAAACATTACCTCGTCCTTTTCGCGGCCTTCAATATCAATCTTAATGCCATAGCGAACACTGGCTAATGCCGCAATTTGTTCTTTATCCATGGTGGCAAGGCTAGGGAACGGCTCATAACTATCTACCGTGTTCACCTGCTTGTTGGAATAGGTTTTAACGTCTGGTGACATATCCACCAATTGAAAACTATCAGTATGCACGGCTAGCTTTTTGGCAGATTCTTCTTCAAAGTTAAATACTTCGCCATTAGTCCAGACTGCACCCGTGTTGCAAATCGTATCTTCTTTGCTTTCATTCTTGCCAATATACTTAACGCCGATATACATCTTGAATCCTTTATAAAAAAGGGCAGGTTATTACACCCGCCCTTTTGGTTTAAATCTTAATTAAGATTATCTAAGTTCTAATTACAATGAACCTACTGATTCACCATTGACTAATACAGTGACTTTGTTTGCCGCTACTAAAGCCGCGCCACCTAATGTGCCGATAATGCGAACATCACCTTCAAAAAGCAATGGTTGTGATACTGATACAAAGCGGCCTGCTGTTGCGATTGATTGCGCGCTGAACCACTGGGTTGAGTTTGCTGTTGGCGCTACGCCTACAGGCTCAAAACCTAGCGACAAAGTACCTAGCGCAACGGCATCAGTCACAATAACGACTGTGTTTACATCAATACCTGCTGGGATAATACCGAAATTGATGGTGTCGCCAATAGCGGCGGCTTGTGCGCATTTGTACGTTTCTACCCATGAATTGCCCAATAAAGGCGAGGTATAACGTTTTAATGCAGCATCGTTTAAATTGATACGTGGCATGTTGATTCCTTTTTAAAATGATTAACCCCCAATTAAGGGGGCTGTTGATTAAACGTTTACGATCTTAGCGGCGCAATCCACTACGATAATGCCGTTGTCTGTTGGGATTTTTACGCCGAACTCGTCAGGTACATCAAAACGAATTTTGGCAGAACCTTCAATGCCGTACACAGCGAACTCTTTATCACGGCCATGGTTTAAATCAACCTCGCTCCATGAGTAATGCGTACCAGAACGTGAATCTTTACCGTACACGCAAGCCAAAGCCTGTGCGCCCATTAAGATACCGCGCTGCACTTCAAAACCGTTTGTCAAAGCCGCATTAACTACTTGTGCTGATTCCACGCCTGTTGCTTTGTTGGCACCAGTAATGATGTTGGTTGAATCACCTTTTAAGAAGCGAATCACTGCACGCGTTTGTTTAATCACTAAAATACCATTCCACATACCGCACTCACCGGCAAACAATGGATGGCGCGCATCTTTGAAGTATGTCGCACGTTCTTTAGCATTTGCTTGGAATGAACGTAAGGCGCCTTCTTGCAATAAAGATGAATATTGGCCTGGTGGCGCAAAGTACACCCACATCGCGCTATCAGTAGACGCATAATCGCTTTGATATTTCACAGATTGCAATGTGAACGGTAAAGTATCAATGATGTTGCGTAGACCATCTAAGTGAATCAATTTCAACGTATCAGTGCTTGAGATTGAACCTAATTGTTGGCCGCCTTGAATCAAGTCCGTACCAGATACAACGTAGTGACGGTTAAATGTTGGGGCCTTAACTGGGTTAATCATTACAGCGCCGTAGTTAGGATCTGTTTCTAACGGGATAGTCCAGTCACGATTGATTTGTGAACCGCGCGCGCCTGCTGCATGAACAAAGTGGCGTTGCTCCCAATAGCGGGATACTAAACCAGGTGCCGATTTACGGGCTAACTCACGCAATTGAATGCTAGTACGTTGTTGCGCTAAGTTATCGCCGCCAGATACAGGGAATGTCCATTGGTTTAAGCCCAATTCCATGTTTGAAAATGAAAGTGGTGTGCCTAAACCTTCGGCATTTTTACTACCCATGATCGGTTGTGCCGTTAAGATATTAAAGCAATCAACGGTTACTGATTGGCCGGCTGTGTTGGCAAGATCGTAGATCTCAATCAACGGCATATCTGGTGATGATTGTTGTTTCTCAATTTTATTACCTACTTCGGCCATAGTTGGCTTTGGGCCAGCCATCATACGAAGCTTGGTATTTTGTTGTTGGGTTTCTGAGAACAGTGCAACGCCGATTAAACGGGCGGCCTGTGGGCTATTTGCTGGTACTGTAGTTTGCATTTGTATAACTCCTAATATGAAAAAACCCGCACTAGGCGGGTCGTTTCGGTATATTTAATTAGCGTATTCGCGCATAGAGCGCGTTCTTTTGGCTTTCTGTCATCTTGCTTAATGCAACTTCCATATCTTGTGGCGACTTCTCAAAGAAGTTGGCATATTCATCAGCGGCAGGAATTGCGCCGCCTTGAATGTCCGCCATGGATAATGGGGTTGTACTGGCTTTAGTGTCAGCCGCCGTTTTCGCTTGTGTAGCTGCTTGTTTTAATTGTTCTGATGTTGGCTTAGATGATTTTTTAACGTCAATTTCAGTGCCGATTTCTTCCTCTAGCCTTGTTACCGCTAAAGCAAAGCGCTCGGTTAAACTCATGGCCGCAATTTCTGGATTGGTTTCTGCTTCCTGTTGCAATTGATTGTCAATACTTACGGCCAAGCTGAATAACGCTGGCTTAGTTGCTTGAATAAAAGCAAGCTTAGGTACTGAATCAATGGCAATCTGGGTCGTGTTCACCACCAAAGATTGTTGCAAACGCTGGGTGTCCGCTTCTTTTTGTTGCAAAGCGTTGGCCTGGCGTCTAGCGAAGTCTTGCATCTTGCGCGTACGTTCTGCCTCTGCTGGCATTTCGTCCGCTAAAGCTTCAAGTTCTTCTTCACTTAAAAATAACGATTCGTCCAGTTCGGCATTGGTTGTGGCCGCCTTGCCATTAGCAACTTGAGCTTCTAGTTCAGCAATCCGCGCAATGGCTTCTGCTTGTCTTTCGGCTAGTTCTTTTGACTTGTTGCGCTCACTTACTAAAACTTCATAGGGAATAATGCTACTGCCCGATTTGTCTTGTACGCCTTTTGGATTATCTACGTCTGGCTTATTAACTACCTCTGGTGTGGCAGGCGATTCCACTGGTTCACCGTCTTTTAGTTCACCTGTCTGGCTGTCGTCCAATGAAGCGGTAAACGCCTCAATCTCTTCCATACTCATGCTGGCTAACTTGTCAGGGTTGTTTAATAAATCGTCATACGTTGCTGTTGTCATCATTTGCTCCTATGGCCTAAGCCATCCCGTGCGCTGGGTTGCGGTAAGGATATTAAAAAAAGCCGCTTATTCAGCGGTGGTTAGGTGTAAAAAAACCAGCACTAGGCTGGCGTTCTTGGTTGCCCGTGCGCTGGGCTGCGAATAAAACTGTTTAAAGTGTTGCGGCTTGTTGATTCATGCCTAGTATTTTCTCAATCTCGTCTTGCTCGGACTGTAGCTGTGCAATCAAAATTTTGTCTTGGCTAGTCATCTGCGCAATTTGAATCTGTGCATTGGCTTGAATCTTGGCCACTTCTAACGCCGTGTTCTTACGCTCTTCAATCTCTAAGCGCTTGGTATCAAATTCATTGGCCGCCTGCATCAAGTCGTTCTCATACTCTTCAACTTTATCTTGCAAGGCTTCTTTTTCAGCGTCCGTGCCATTGTTTTCAGTCAATAAGCGCTGTGCTTCGGCTTTCAACTTCTCAACTTGTGCGCTTTTTAGTGCCAGGTTAAGTTCAGCATCTTGCATCGCCATTTCAGCCTGCTTCATCGCCTGTTCTTTCATCGCGGCAATTTGCTGGGCCTCTTCTGGCGTTTTAGCTTGCATCGGCATCTCTTCACCATTGATCTTAGCAATCGCTTCTAAAATGTCTTTCTTATCCGCACTGCCAACGTCCATGAGCTTGGTCATATGTTTTAAGAACACCGGTTTATAAATGTCCGGTACAAATTGCATAAACTGGGTGTAATACTGCAAGGTCTGTACGCGATGGCTTGTAGAGTTCGGCACGTCTGATAAGGCCACTTTTAAGCGCACCATTTGTACCTGGTTGCTGATCGTGCCGTCTGCGGCCACCATGTTTAAGCCCACTTGTTTAGCGGGTTTGTAATCACTGGTTACGGTGACAGTCGTAGGCTTATCGCCAATATCCTCAATAATGAGTGACATTAGAAATTCATTAGCCAATGCCTTAGACGTTTCGTAGCTATCGTATAAAGTCGCGAGTGTTTGTGAGCTTTGCTCTGTTGCCGCATTTAAAGCCACGCCCGATTGATTGTTGCTTGAACCCTCAAAGGCCGCATACACGCCGGCAACGTTCTTAATTGCTTGGCGTTTATCCAATAGCGCTTGATATTGCTGGGCGTTTAAGCCTGCATCGGTTGTAATATCAAAGCGTCCGCCTTGTTGCATAGCACTTGGATTAAGCAATATCAAGGCATCTGGCCTGCCTGCTTCCTGGCGGACCAGTTCAATGTCATCAATGGTTGCGCCTTCGGTCATGATGATACGTTTTGATGCCAGCAAGTAAATCTGCGCACTGTTACGCGCGTTGATCTCGTCTTGCATGGTAATCATGCCACGGCCTGCGCCATACGGCACATTGGTTAAATCTTCTAAATGGCCCCAGAATGGAATGAACGGCAGCTTGCCATTTTTAAACGGGTTCGCAATGTCATCTAACTTATGCGCACCTACCCACCAGGATAAGCGCCATGTGGTGTAATTAGCCTTACGAACGATTGAACCGGAATAAGCCGATTGCATGTGCATTGGTTTATTCTCGTCAAACACTTCAACCAAGCCACCATTTAATTCAATGATGTAGCCATTCACCCAGCGCTTATACCAGACAGCGTTTAAACGTAGCCGCTTGCTGTTTGTCTTGCGCCATGTGTTTTCATCGAGTGTTAGCTTGCGCTCTTGCTCAAAAGCGTTGGATAAGCCTGTATTTTGGGTAGAAAGGATTGATTCATGGTCAATCCAGCCGCTACCAATATGCTCCAGCATTTCTTTATGCTGCGGAAATACTTGTTGCAAATGCTTAACGTGATACCAGCGCGCATTAACTAAGTACGATCCATCGCTGTAATCCAGATTCTTAAATTTCATATCATAGAAAATCTCGTTTCTATGCACGTACTCATAACGGTATGGCGGTTTAAATGGGTCTGTGTTGCGCCCTACTTCAATCCAGCCAATGCCTGCAACAACGGCAGACTTAAATACTTGTGAGTTAGCACGGTCTGATTGCGCTTCTTTCTGCGCTTCAAAAAGCTTCTGGCTAATAGCATCCGCTAGGTCCGCGAACTCTTCATCGTTGGCCGTAGTCACGCGAATGTCTTTGCGTGTCTTAGCTTCTAAGCCACAAATGGCGTTAATCGTAGGTGAAAATAAGTTTTCAATGATGGGTGCAATGCCAAGCTCGCCCATTCTTTTTAATGTTTCAGAATCTAATTGATTGCCATCGTAATAGTCCGCGCACTTGTCTGATTCAATACGAAAGTTAGGTTGCTGTTTAATCTCGTCAAGGATGTCTTCGTACTCTTGAAAGCTCAGGGCGTTATCGTCCGTTTCTACGGTTCCGCCTTGCTTGCTTTCATCTAAACTATCCATTAACCGCCTGCTTTCCATGAGAATCTTCGGGGTATTGCTTTAAATTTTTCTTTCGGCTCAATTTCGCCGTGTTGCTTGATCGTCATGTAGCCGTATCGAGTGGCAGAAAGTAAGTCATCCATCAACTTAACAACCTTGCCGTCTTTGCGGTGGTAAATGCGATACTCTTCAAACCAGTCATTCAAATGGCTAAACACTTTAAAGCGGCCTGTTTGCATCATATCCAGCATGCCAATCAATCCAGCCTCAACCGATGTGCGGCTAGTTCTTGTTTCACCGTCTGCGCCTTCTGGTACAAATTGCGCATGATTGGCCAGCATATTCAAGCCTTGTTCACGATATTGCCTTTGCAATACTATTCCACTGCCTTTTTCGCTTTGTAATCCATCATGCGGCCAAGCAACTGGAATCCACTCACCACGCGGCTTAATCGCGGCCGCATGGATAACAGGGGTTGATTCACGCATACGGTAAGTATCCGTTACATACATCGTGTCTGTGTCGCGATCATAGGCCATCCATACAGAACCGAATGGGTGATCCCAACCAAAGTCAATCGCATTTATCCTAAGCCAGTGCTTAGGGATTGCAAACGCTAGTACGCTAATTAATTCTTCTGAAACGGTAAAAATGCGCCCACTACCTAAAGTCGGGACGCCTTTTGAACGGGCATCGCGCAAATAAGCGGGGGTTGAATCTAGCAGCTCACGCTTAACCGTTGCGTCTAAATGGGGAATATCATCCCAACCCGCCATTACTAAATAGCGGGAACTCGTAACGTGTGGCATTAAGTAGCTACGCCTTGCGGTATAAACTGCATCACGGTTTCGCTCATGCCTTCAAGCGGAGTAAATGTCAGTACAATCCTGCCGTTTGTAGTGGCAGTTCTTATTAAACATTCGCCGTAAACGTCCATTGGCGGCTCTTCATCCAGCCAGATAAAATCTTGCTCGGTGCCTTCAAATGAACCACGGCCTTGCTGATAACTCTTAAAACCCAACATAGACCATTCGCCGCTTACATGCTTAATCATCACGTTATCAACTAAATCAGGTACGCCCTGCTTCCAGTTAATATCACCGATTAAGTCACCTGGTATCATGCCAGTGCCGCTTACGCCTTTTGTTGGGCCAGAACCAATCACTTGGCCCAGTAGTTTTTCTTGCACAATATCGCGTGTGGTTTCGTTCGTCTTGCCTGCGGCCCATGCTCTAATCGGACGATCAAAGTAATAACCAAGCCACCAATGCGGATAATCGCCTGTTAAATGCGATGTAACCTCAAAAGCGCCTGCGATTGTTTTACCAACTCGATTGCCAGCCATGAAACAACGCTCACGATATTTATCGCCAGCTTCAAAGAACTCCATCTGCTTTGGATAGTTAGCACGGCCAAAATCACCTTCATCTTGAAAGAAGGTTTTAATCTTTAGTCGATCCGCCCGGTATTTCTTCAACTCCATCAGCGCCAGTAATTCCTGCTTTTCTGAATAACTGAGCAAGCTTAGATTCAAGTTGTTCATTAGTTAGGTCTACCTTGCCAGAATGGTTTAAATTGATTGAATCCCCGTATTTATGCGGTTTTAATTTTGATGCTACCCATTTACGCGCTTCAACTTTTAAGCGGGAACGTGCAACAACTTCATTGTCTGTTCTTACATTTCCGTTATCGTCAATGTAAGTGTCATTTGCTGAATCGTCTGCAATCTCGATAATCTCTTCTGCCAGCGTTTCAGCTTGTTCTTCCTTGGCGCGCGCGTATTGCTCCCGAAAGCTAACATTCTCATTCAACCATCTGAATACACTTGAAGCTCCAGGCATTGTTTCTGCCATGCAAATTTTGCGTAAACTTACGCCGTTTGCAATTTGTTCACAGATAGCATTACCAATTTCAAGAGTGTAAGAACTTGCTCTACCAGTAAGTTGTAATTCGCCTTTATTGTTCTGCTTTGGCGCCACTTTCAATTTCTTTACTTTTTCAGCCATTTCTTTTGATTTAGCCAATACCCTAGTATCAGTCATAGTTTTTTAATCAGTTCTAGCGCCATGATTGCGCGCATTTTTAGGTCAGTAGCGATCTTATCGAACTTATGATGCGAACTTGGATCGCTGACAATCAACCAAAGCGCAATGCCAGATATTAGCGGCACTAAAGAAAGAATGAGATATTCTCGCGTTAAGTTGTAAAATAAAGCGAGGTAGAAAGTGGTACAACCAACAATCACTGCAGCCATTCCGTGGCGTTCGCATGCACAAGAGCTTTTATTCATTTTATTGGCTGTCTGGATGCAACCAAAAGCAAGCAAGAGTAAAGACGCATAAATTAGAAGCTTTGATAACGTAAGTAACATTTCACTTATCCCCGTCCACCACTTTACCTAAGCGGTTTAATATTTTAGGCATTAGCTGTTGCGCCAATAAGCCAATAATGATGGCAAGTATCGCTGTCATCGGCATTTGTGCGTTTTCGGCCCAATTTAAAAGCTCTGGGCGCGTTTGTTTAATGATCGCCAATACCGGTATAGCGGTTAATTGTGAAATGGCGCCGCCAATTAGCGTGCTGCCGATAATATTCTTTACCGCAATATCTAAGTCCATGCGCACTACATAGATCAGTGCTACACAGCTTGCGATAAAGGCAATACCGAAAGGCCAAGCCGTGAATAGCAAAGCCAGGCTAGGCGCGGCTACTGCTACTGCTAATGTTGTCACGGCTTCGCCGCTTTCTACTGGTGAAGCCATGTGTTGCCTTTCTTATTAAATTTGTTGAAGAGAGAAGCGGTTAAGCGTGGCTATTCTTGTGTGTCGTAAATATACGACCGTGATTACTCCCCTGCTTTTTGGGCGCGGCTCAATCATCAATGGTGTGAATAGCGGGTGTCACTCTCACGGCTACAGACTGTCTTTGTGTATCAGACATAATTGTTTACCCCTTACTCTTATCCGCTTGCGCGAGCTTCTTTGGGTGCAATCTGTATGCGTGAAAATGCAAAAAGCCCATTCCGTTAAGAATGAGCTTCTTTTGTTAGTGTGTTCCTGTTTATAAATCTATCCGCGTTTAACGGTGGCATGTAGGGAGTTCGGAACTGCGCCCCCAACCCACAATCATTAAGATTGTTATTCTAAGCTTTGAACTAACTCGCCACTTAATTTATATCGCTACACTAACAAGTATGGCCATTGTTTTGACTGGCTCTCGGTTTCCAGTAGCGAACAGATTGATTAGCGCAGAACTGAATTACTCCAGCACTCTATACCATTCAACGACCATACTTCTTAATGCAATCTCAAAAGAAAAAGCCCAAATACGATTGGACTCGTATGAGGGCTTGTTGCCAAGTCATATTTCAGACTAGACGGAATAACACTGTTAAATATTATACCAAAGTTTAATCAAATGAAATAACAAAAACACTAATAAGTAAGATTATTACCGAAATTCCGGCGTGTCTTGCCAATAATGCCTAATAATCTTACTTCTTAGCGCAATCCCCAAAAAAACGCCCCAAACATCGGGGCAAATTAGCTCTGGGAAGGATTAACACAAAAAACGTAGTCTTAGATCCCACGTTTTCAACATCATATCAAATATTTCTGAATTTTAGGAAGCCTTTTTATTGGGTTTTTATCCTAAAAAACAACAATGACTAATTTATTCAACTTATATTGATAATTGACATTGCATTATTCAATAGTAGGTATATTATAGCTACATCAGGTAAGCAATCACGCAAGCCAAAATGGAGATACTAAAATGACTAACACTAAAATTGTTTGGAACGGTACTGATAACTACATTATTTCAAACAAATCAGTATTTACTCAACGTGAAGAATTTAAGCCATTTGATGCAATTGAAATTAATATTAACGAACTGCCTATGATTTATGGTGAACTTGATATGAATGGCGTTCTTGGTACTGAATGTGGCCGTTATTTCAGAGCTGCCTAAATGATTAACACAAAAGAAGGGAACATCATGACACACACAGAAGCAATGAACAAAATACTTACACAGATTATCAACGAAATCAAAGAAAGCAACGCCAATTCTAGCGCGTTAATGAGTGAAGAACCAAGCAATGAAAGGATATTAGCTATTCTTAGAAATCATGATTTAGATGATGATGTGGATATTTTAGAAAATGTCTTTGGTTTAGGTGGCTTGCAGTTAATAAGAGATGCAGAAGCAGGAGTTTATTAACATGACTGATAATCAAAAACCAACTTTAAACGCATTGCCAGAACCAGACCAAACGCTACTGGCCGTTTCAATTGCGATGACTTCGCTTGCTAATCTACTGCGCTATGCAACTGATCCTGGCTTTATGGATAACTACGAGGCGCAATGCGAGGCGTCAAAAGGCTTGCAAGCATTAGCTAAAATCTTACCAGACTTAAATTTATAAGGAATTATCATGGACAATAAAGAAAAGCGCTTTGTGGCGCTTTCAAACAAAAGCTTGAGTAAGGTTTGGGATTGGTGCGAGGCTAACGAAAAGCATTACTTATCTATCAACTACATGGCGGTATGCTCGGTTCTTGGTGTATTCGATATACAAGATGATTTTAGGATTTATTTCGATCATGAAAGCAATGAGTTAAGTAAAAAAACAACATTGCTAATGCTTCAAGCTTACGAACATAAAAACGCTTTTTACAAATTTAGGGATAACATAGGCAGATTGATTCTGAAAGAAATTAAAAATGCCAACTAAACCACGCGGCGGCGCACGCCCTAACGCTGGCGCACCGATTAAAGAAGATAAAGCGCTTAACCGTACCATACGCCTTAGCGATGCTCATTGGGCAAAGCTAAAGGCGCTAGGCGTGCGCTGGTTGCGCAATACGCTTGAAGATACTAATCCTAGTCAATAAATTCCTCTACTTCTCTTTGCAACTTAGCGTTTAAGTCATTCAGCTTAATTGTAAGGTTGTAGTAGTAAGTCGCTGCAATCTTTGCTCTGTCGTACACACTGCTTGCATCAATTCCAAGTTCATCAGCCAGCGTCTTTAAAAGCGTTGGCTTTCCTGTTTGCGGATCAATGCGAAAATCTTTGTAATACACAAAGAAAAAGGCTTTAAAGTAAGCCGTGTCACATTTTGCTGCATCTTCAATTATTAAATTATAGGCCGCACACATTGAATCATTACGCGCGTCTGGTGGTTCAGTGCTTCTGCGCCTGTCTACTTGAAGCCTTGCCAGGATATTAACCTGTTGCGGCGGTGCGTAAAATCGGCGCGTGTAAAGCCAATCTAAATGGCGCTTGATTAAATCCTGCATATCTTTTTTGTTATATTCACTCATTTATAGGCCCTGTAATTTATCTACCGAAAACAAGCATTGCGGCATCGCGCGTTTCTGAATTAGTGCGCGTCTTAATGCCTGTCAATTTTGCAAACTGTCCAGCGTCCAACTTTGATTTTGTGGGTTTTACCAATACAACCTTGATTTGCTCGGCCTCAATACACTGTTGCAATAAAATGCCAGTGGCGTGATTAAGTCCAACGCTACGGCCTATTTTTGCCGCCACGCTCATATTGCTTGCCGCGTGCCAGCTTGCCTTTAAGTTCAGCCAGCCAGCCTCAAGGTAAACGCACGCAATATCGTCCTTGTGCTTTCTCACGTACAAAAGTAATTCAACAAACGTTAAATTTGTCATTTCAATGCGCTTAGATTCTTGGTTAAGAGTAGCTACGCCGCTTGCTACAAAATCGGCATCAATTCCTATAATCATAACCCCCCCAAACTTGAACCAATCCACGGGCTATGCTTTTGCCTGGTGATTGAATTGTCTTTGTAGTCACATGACACAATTGTTCTATTGCCAACAATCCTTAACGGCTCACTACTTTCCTCTTCATCGCCCTTTTCGTAAAAAGTAGGCTGATAATCTGGGTTTATCACTTTATATAAAAAGTTATTGCCCTGTTTGCCGTCTTTTTTAATGTTGCCGGCTGTTACTAATACTTCCATGTGATAAGAAAACCTGTTGTAACTGTCTTGCGTGTTGAGTTGTTTGTGAATGTCTTTGCCGATTAACTTCTTACCGTCTAGCAACGCAAGAATAGCGCGGCGAATCGGGATTGAATCTTGCGAGGTGTCGTTTACTCTACACATTAATTAATCCAATCGTTTTTTCTAAAAGTTGTAATTCAGTACCAAAATTAGCCTCAAACGTTTTTTGCCCTGCATGCAAAGCTACGCCGTGGCCACCTGTACGATGATGGTCTGGGCATAGTGGGATTGCTTTATCGTGCTTACTGCGCTGGCCCATACCTACGCCATGGCGGATATGATGGATTTCTGCTTGGCGTTGGCAAATAATGCAACCAAGCGCGGCCACTTTGGCAAGGTGCAAGCGTTCAGATACTTTCATGCCGCTTTACTCTCGTTATCAACATTGCTATAAAAGACCGCAGCCATCACACAATGGCGATGGGTGATATTCTTCTTCCAATTCTTCTGGCGTGCCAAAAGTAATCATCATCAACTTTGCCGCTAAAAATAAGCGATGGCGCTGTTTTTTACTAAGAATTTCCATATCGTAATCCTTTAACGTAATGCCTTTTTTCTCTAAAACAAAAGTAACTATGTCTTTTATTTCTTCGTTATTTTGTTCATAAATTGCTACTTCAATATTTTTCATGCTGCTATCCTCTGTTGTATTGTTAAATCACCATCACGGTTATAAGTCTTACCCTTTGCAATACGCCTCTCTTGCTCGTTTAAAGCCTCATTCAATTCACCAAATGTGCAAAGCTCAAGCTGTGCTTGATGAATGGTTAGCGCCACCTTTACGGCTTTCAATTCGGGGCCGTAAAATCCCAGCTTCTCTGTATTGATAAAGCGCTGCGTTGCGTCTTGAAGGGCCTCGCGCGCTTCGTAAAGCTCTGGCAGTGAATCGCGGCCATTGCCTTTCTCGGCCAGCAATAGTGATACATTGAGCATGTCGCATAGCGATGTAAAATCGTACTTAGTAAGATTCACGCCGAACTGCATGGAATTAAGAGCTTTAATCGTGCGTTTAAACAGCAGCAATTTCTGCTCTTCTGTTAAAGGCTTAACACCTTGAATCACGATTAAAAACGCGTGTTTGTTTACAGGGCGCGCGGTGCGCTTTGATTGTTTTTTCATATCTCGTTTTCTGCAATCCATGTATCAAAATCAATGTAAAAATTCACGCCTAAATCTGCCGTGGCCACATTGGTTACTAAATCAATAAGCCTGGTGTAGCCGCGCACGCCTAAATCCTCGCTGCTTACTCGTTTCATGTAATGGCTTTTCTTACCTGTAATCGGGTTCACCGTTTTAATGCGCTTACTGCCTAAATACGTTTTTCTAAAATGCTCTTTCCATGTTGCTAGGCTGTACTGATTACCATCAACTTTTACCTGCTTGGCTACCTCATTTAAAATGTAGCCATGGTAATAACGTCTTTGTTGATCGCTTAACTTGTCCTCAATGTCGCGCACCTCAATTAACTTTTTATGTCCGGCAATTAAGTCAATTTTGATCGTGGGCCAAAGCTTGGTAATAGCTTGGTGGCCTTGAGTAGCGTTATGCAAAACAATCTGGTTCACTTTTTAGCCGCCTTAATATTAGCCACACACTCCGCACAACGTACTTTCTTACGGCCGGAGGCATCAAAGCGAGTGACAGTAGTTGCAGGATCTTTAAAGCGCATACAGGTTTTGCAAAGGACTTTGTTAATCATTTTTTGCTTTCACTTCATCGTAAACTGCCGCATCATTACCGTTTTGGCCGATGCGATCCATGCGCTCTTCATCCCAGTCCACTAACCACTTAGGGCAGCTAGTCCAAGCACATTCAGTCACTTTCGCAAGCTCTTTACCGCAGATTTTGCACAACTCAATCGTTATCATTTTTTAGCCTTATTCCAATGCGTTAATTAATTTATTTACAATTAGGATTAGCGCGCCTGTACGCAGGGCTAGCCTCACAAGTTATGCGCTCCACTACGTCCAGCTGGTCTAAGTGCCAAGCCACACACAAAGCCACTATGTCTGGGTTATGCGTGCCGCTGGCGCTGAAAAAGAAAACACTGCCAGCTTTACTGCCTTGCATCACCATCGGGCAAATTTGCGAATTATTCACACTTGGCGCTATGGCAGTCGGTACATTGCGTATAGGGCTAGGATTGCTAGTAGTGCCGATTAACGGGTTTTGTGTTACGACAGGCTCATCGTGTGCGCCATCGTCTGCGTGGGCGTTAAAGGCTATTGCTATGCTGGCAATAGTTAAAATTAGTGATGTTTTATATGATTTAGCCACGTTGCACCTCGCTTGTATTGGCATCGTCAATGATGGATTGCATTTGTATTAATGATTCAATGGCGTAGTCAAGGTGCCGATTAGTTTCAATCCCACTGATGTACTTATCGCTACCTTCTACGCCTCTTCGTGTATTAACGTAATTAGTCAAAAACTCAATATTCGATTTAATCGTTATCATTTTTATGCGATCAAAGAATTAACTAACGCAGTTTTTTCTTTCAACTTCTTTTTTCTATCGCGCAAAACAATGTCTTGAAAAGCAGATGGTTGGCTGGCTATTGCGCGTTCTGTAATTTCATTTATCGCATCATTTCTGGCCCAGCAATTACCACGCGATATTAATGATTCAATCCTGGACGCTGCTATTAGTTCTGCTCTTAAATCATTGCTTAACATTTCGTACCTTTCGTTTCGTTAACTGCATTAATCAAATCTTTTAAATCAACTTTGTATCTACTGGCCAACTGTTGCGGGTAACTCTTTCTGGCTTCAATGCTTGGGTAAAAGCCGTTTACAACATGGCGCGCTAAACAACAAATTTGCGTCATGTTGTAAAGTGGGCTGTTGGTTTCGCAGTGGGCGCATTTCACGCCGCCTGCTCTGCCAACACTTCTTTGGCTTTCTGGATCGTTATTTCTGGCCATGCGCTAGGGTTAGCCATTACCCTTTTAATCCATGCGCGATAATCCTGTTTTGGCTTATCGTTTTGCGAGATGAATTGCACCACGTTATCGGCGTATTCTTTGTTCGCTTCTTTGTTGTTCGGAGCTGGCAAAGCTTTGTAATCCTGCTGCTGGGCTTTAACCTTGCAATTTGCTTTGAACTCGTCACAACTTGGCGGGTACTCGTAATTTGAATCTAGGGCGGCCTTGATTCGCTCTGCGCTGATGCCTGTTAATTCTTGCGACCAGACTTGCTTTGCGTTTTCAACACCAAGGTCTTGGCCTGTTTGATTCAATTCGCCAATGCGGAATTTATCAAAAAACGCGTTACCAAAACGGCCATGCAAGCGCATGAAAATCTTAGTAACCCACTCAATTTGCAATGGCTCTGACTTCATTTTCTAACTCCACTAGGTTTGGTTGATTGCCCTGCAAGTGCTGGGTGTATTCGGGTGTAAAGAATGATTTGGCTGCGATGTTGCGGCCTGCTTCACGGCTGTTTGTTGCTGGTAAAGCGCCAACGTGAAGCTTGAGATTCAACGCTTCTTCGCGCTCTCGCTTAACAATTGCAATTAAATAACCAAACCCTTTGCCCGTATCTGCTGATCGCTTTGCGGCGGCAGTAAACTCACCAACTGTCGCGCCTGCTTCCAACAAGGCTGTAAACGTTGGGTTGTCTTGGTTCATGTCAATAATCGGCCTATTTGCCAAGTCGTAAACTTGTTTGATGGCAACGCAAACCCGCCCAATTGGTGTTGGTTCCACAACTGGTAAAACTTCTACAAGGGGGGGTTTATTAATACCTGGTGATTGGTGATTGGTGGTTGGTGGTTGGTGAGCTTTGCCTTGGGTTTCATTTTCAGAACCCAACGATAACCCACTGGGTTTATTTTTAGATTCATCTGGGTTTGATTTAGGGCGTCCACCACGCTTACCATTTTCTTGGGCCGCTTTAATTTTGGTTTGGGCTTTGGTTATTTCTTCTTCAATGCGGCCTTTAATCCAAACGCCATCTTTTAACTTAAAAAACTCTTTCAATACGGCATCAACGGCTAGTTTTTCTTCTTTACTACGGGCATGCGCCAATCTGTGTGCTTGATCTTCTGGTATGCCAGATTCACTAACGTAATAACGATCCATAAGCAATGTATAAGCGCCATGCTCAAGCATAGTTAAATGCCCTGTATCACGCGCATAATCGCCTAAGTGCCGTTCGTAGTAGTTCATTTAAGCCGCCACCTTCAATAAGTCCGCATTTTCAGCAACACTTGTATCAAGCGAATAGCGAATCACGCGGCAATCTTCATTAAAGCGATTTTCAACAGTGATCCATTCTCGGCTTAACTTGTAGCCATCGTTTTCAATATCGGTTAAGCGTGCGGCTAGCTGTGTAATGCCTAGCGCTGTGTAAGCTTCTAAACTGGTAATTGTGCCGCCAGCTTGTAAATGCTCTAGCAATCGGCCTGCTTGTGTATTGTTGTTAATCATTCGTAGTCCTTCATCCAAACCCACATTAGAAAAGCGCCAGTTGCTACGCCGATTAAAAGGTAAACAATCAATAAGGTTTCGTTAGTGCAGTTCATTCTTTACCTTCCCTAATCCCCCAGTTATCCCCGAGCAATCCCTTTGCTGTATAAGATTTATGGCGTAAATTGAACTCATTAATTTTTGATTGGGCGTACAAATGCAAAGCTTCTCTAAGAATTTCTGGTTGTTTAGTTCCGGTAGCCGCGACCTCGGCAGCCACCCACTTTGCAGTGAGTACCGTCATCTTGATTCGCGCATCGTAGAGGTCTTCTGCCATCGTTATGCCGCTTTTTTCTGTATTGGATTAGCTTGCAAGACGCCGCCGGTTAACAATTGGATTTGGCATTGCCTACCAAAAGGTATGCCATGGCCCCATGCGCATATAGATGGTTGTGATAAACCAAGCGCTTTAGCCGCTTTTCGCTGTGAGCCGAAGTGTTTTATAAGTTGGTCTAGTGTCATAGGGTCTAATTCTATAGGCAACTCTATCACTTTGCAAGTTTTTATTGATAGCCCACTCTTTTTGGTTGGCTTATATAATAATAAGCTGGGAAACAATCCAGAATTATTCAATAAAAATATATTTGTCACATTTATGTCATATTAAGTGGTGTACAGCACAGAAAAAAAGGATTAATGTATGTCTATCGGCGCAAGAATTAAAAAATTGAGAATTGATAAAAATATGTCACAACGTGGACTAAGTAGGTTAGCAGGCGTATCTCAACCAACAATATCTGATTACGAAAGCGAAACGATTACTGAGCATCGAGCGCATATTCTTATTAAGATTGCAACAGCGTTAGGCACCACGCCCGAATACTTAATTACTGGTAAGGGCGAACAAGACCTTAATAATGTTAGGTATCTAAAATCCGAAATGATGGCGGTATTAGATCAAATGACACCAGAAGCGCAAACCGCAATTCTTATCGCGGCTAAAGCGATGATCCAGCGCTAGTAACAATCTCATTAAGTATCAAAACGTACCACAAGGGCCTAACAAGCCCTTTTTTTTCGTCTGCACGTAAAAAATGATAGAGTTACCTATTGACATTGTTGATAGTTAGGCCTATCGTTACTTAACGCCGCAAAACGCGGCATTAACGAAACGGTACAAGATGAAAAACTTACTTGATCCATTAAGCGAACTTACTGATGAAAGCCTTGGCATTTACGTTTTAAGGGCCGCAATCATTGGCGCCGCTGTTTTTATGTTCATTTATTTATCAACTCAATAAAGGGTTAATCATGAAAGACAGAAGTTTAAAAGGTTTGATTGCTCGTTCAAAAGAGCTTTACCCAACATGCAATTTTATGAGGAAGCAATGGGTGCGCCATACGTTTTATTTATATTCATCTGGCAAACATAGACTGCAAGGGAATTAATCATGAACAACTACTTAAACGAATTAAACAACATTAAGCGTGAGTTAGACGATGCAGACGTGGCCAACATTAAAGCGGCTGGCCTGCGTTTAGTGTGTAAGCCAGACGTTAAGGTTAGCAATGTGGTATCGCTTGATAGTCGCCGTGTTATGGCTTCTTTTACATCACCAGAGGCCGCTTAGTTATGAAAAATAATACAGCATTTCCAGCCGCAAGATTAAGGCTTGATGGCGAAGATGGTTGCGGAATGTATGCTTTCAGTGAAGGCATGGAATTACGCGATTACTTTGCGGCTAAAGCGATGCAAGCAATTGTATCTAAAACTGATGCTCTTCTTATTAATGTTGATGATGACGCGAAAGAGTACGAAGCAGTTGCACTAGGTGCTTATGCCTACGCAGACGCAATGCTAAAAGCGCGCAACAAATGATCTACATCGGCAAAAAATGGGATTTGTTAAACGCCAAGCGCAATTACGAAACGCGCATAAGTAACGCTAAGTGTGCTTTGTTTTTTTACAAGCAAACACAGAATAGCAAGTTTTTAACAGAAGCCATTAACGATACTTGCCAAGCAATTCAATATAAAAAATTAATGATTCAACTGGAAAAGGAGTAACACCATGAGCGCAGTTTTAGAGCAATCGCATAGCAACGAATTGTCGGTTATCAATACAGACAATTTGGTTTTAGATGAAAAAGCAATGAATCACATGATGAATGTTGCCACGTTTATGTCGGGCGGCACATTAACGTTACCAGAGCCATACCGCAAAAACCCTGCTAACTGTTTAGCGGTAGTAATGCAAGCCGCACAATGGAAAATGAACCCGTTTGCAGTAGCCCAAAAAACGCACTTCGTTAATGGCACTATTGGTTATGAGGCGCAGTTAGTTGCCGCCGCTATTAATCAGTCTGGCGCCACTAGAGATAATTTTCACTTTGAATGGTATGGCGATTGGCCAAAAATTCTAGGCAAGTTTAAAGAAGTAGAAAGCAAAACCAAAACAGACGATAAAGGCTTTGCAAAAAAATACAAATTCCCAGACTGGCCGGCAACAGACGAAGTGGGTCTTGGCGTTAAGGTGTGGGCCACACTTAGGGGTGAAAATGAACCTCGCAACTTAGACTTGCTATTAACGCAAGCCAACGTTCGCAACTCTACGTTATGGGCAGACGATCCACGCCAGCAGCTTGCTTACCTTGCGCAAAAGCGCTGGGCAAGGCTATACACACCAGGCGTCATATTGGGCGTTTACACGGCGGACGAAATTCAAGACGGTTCACCGCAAGAAAAAGACGTTACGCCCATGCCTAGAAATACACAAACTGAACCAGCGCCAACGGTTTATTACACGGATCAAGACTTTATTGAAAACACCGACAGATGGAAAAAAACCTACTTTAAAGGCGTTAAGTCTGGCAGCAAGACAGAGGAATTTTTTAATTGGGTTGATACCAAGTCCGTTAAAAAACTAACCGCATCGCAAAAAGAAGAGATCACTTTATGGGTAGAGCCTGGGCCTGTAGTGGTGGAAGGTGAAGCAACAAAAGTGCAGGACGATTTTGTCACTCAAATGAACCAAGCCGAAAGTGAGAAATAAAATGCAAACAGTAAATTTAGTACAAGGTAGCGCAGCATGGCACGAACACCGTGCTAACTACAAAAACGCCAGCGATACGGCCACCGTTCTTAGTGTAAGTGAGTACAAAAAACGTGAACAGTTTTTGCATGAATTAGCTACTGGATTAAAACCAGAAGTATCAGAAAAAACCCAAGATATTTTTAATTTAGGCCATATTTATGAGGCATTGGCGCGACCTTTAGCGGAAGCCATCATACAAGATGGCTTGTCGCCTACTGTTGGCACTGATGGCGAGTTTAGCGCCTCTTTTGATGGTATTACGTTTGATAAAAGTGTAATTTTTGAGCATAAATCATTAAACGATAAATTGCGCGCCCATTTTGGTAATGGCGGCGATGGCCAAGACTTGCCATTGATGTATCGCGCCCAAATGGAACATCAGATCATGGTAAGTGGCGCCGAAAAATGTTTATTCATGGCGTCTAAATGGCAAAAAACCATGAATGAAACCGAGCATGTTTATACCGATGATGACGGCACTAAGCATTATTTCTATTTCATTGAAGAACAGCACGCTTGGTATATGCCAGATTTAGAGTTACGCCAGCAAATTATTGATGGCTGGGCGCAGTTTGAAAAAGACTTAGCAACCTACGTGCCGCCCGTTATCGTTGAAAAGGTAGAAGCTGAAACCATTAAGGCTTTGCCAGTGCCTAGCGTGGTTGTTAAAGGTGAAATTACCGCCAGCAATCTAGGTGAAATTACACCTATGTTTGACGAATATCTAGGCGCGATTAATACAGAACTTTCAACAGACCAACAATTTGCAGATGCCGAAGCCAATAGTAAAAACTGCCGTGATATGGCAACTCGTATTAAAGCACTGCGCGCCAACATCATTGCGCAAATGGTTGATGTAAACGCGGTTGATGGCGTACTAAGCAACTATGAAGAGGCGTTTAACAAAGTTGGCTTACGCTTAGAAAAGGCCGTTAAAGAACAGAAAGAAACGATTAAGACCAATGCCGTATTAAAAACGCGCCAAGCTTACACGGATCATGTGCAATCCTTAGAAGCTGAAATTGCGCCAACACGTTTAAATCTACCAATGCCAGACTTCGCAGGATCGTTTAAAAACGTGAAGTCATTAGACACTATGCACTCACGTTTAAACGATGCCCTAGCAAGCGGAAAAATAGCGGCTGATGCCATGGCGCGTGATATTCGTGCAAAAGTATTTTGGTTTAAACAAAACTCAATGGATTACAGATTTTTGTTTAACGACTTGCAGCAGATTATTTACAAAGATGATGAAGATTTTAAATTAATAGTTAAAACCCGCATAAGCGATTGCAAGGCAGAATTTGAAGCTAAAGAAGCCAAAATTAAAGCTGATGCAGAAGCCGCCATGCTCGCTAAACAAGCGGTTGAAACAGTTACAACTAACCATATTGTTGAAGCCAACAAAATGGTTGAAGTTAAGCCAGCTATCTTGCCACAAACAATGCAGGCCGAGTTTGGCAACATATTCACCCCAGCCATTGTGCCCACGCAATACTTTGCAGGCGCAGTACCTACGATTAATGAGATTGTAACGGCGTTGGCCATCGCTTTTAAGGTAGATGAATTACACGCCCACAAGTATTTGATTGACGCGGATTTTACTAAGTGGGATCAAAAGAGAAAGGCGGCTTAATCATGGGAAAAGATTTAACTAGAATTAAAGAATCAGCAAAATTTAATGCAGATTTTGAAATAACAAAACAAGAGCAAGTCAATGATGCGTTAAATCACATAAAGGATTCTACTAATCATGAAAATGCAAAAGTTGGTTATTTAGCTGATGAAAACGCAACTAAATTGATTAAGGAATCTACAAAAACTCTTTTTGACCATACGAAAAATTACAGGATAGCCGTAAAAGATTTACTAAATAACCAAGCAGAATTAATAGAAAATGCAAAGATTCTGACACAAAAATCTAAAGATTATTCTAATCAAGTTGGTGAGGCTATGGCAAGAATTGATAAGGTTCTTGTAAAGGATTTTGAATCAAAACTTGTTTTATTAGAAAGATTTGTAGTTGCTTCTAAAGAAGTTATTGAGCTAGACAAACAAGGTTTTTTCAACAAAATATCGCAATCTTTTAATAAATAAGAAGTTTACAAGTACCCAACCCATGAAGCATTAGCAATAGTGCTGATTGGATTGGATATTACAAGAGAGGTAATTATGGCTAAACAACCAAAGGGATCTAAGCGCCGCGCCCAAAAAGACCGCGCTAAACGGAAAAGAGAACCATGGCTATGAAATCAATGACCGAATACCGCAAGCTAGACCATAATGTTGAAGCTAACAAAATGGTATTAAATAAGGACTAAATATGAAAACAGTTTTAGATATTGCTAAAGAATGTGGTGCAACTGACTGCAAAGACATTGCGGACGATGGTTCATTAATGCTAAACGAGGCCCAACTAACCGCAACCATTGATTTATCGAATAGGCAGAATAGTGAGCCGATATACGAAATAGATTACAACAGGGCAGAAGTTTGGCAAGCAGTACACGCAGATTTTTACAGCCTACGAAAAGACATTTACCCTAGACGCATAGTCTACCTTGCACCACCACAACCTCAGAATAGTGAGCCAGTTGGATATATTGATGAATTTGGTAACTTTGAAAATAATCTTAAAAACTGGATGATTGAAGAACCAAACACAGTATGGAAACCTGTCTACCTTGCACCACCACAACCGCAAACAGTACGTGACGCACTAGAGAAAGCGGCTAAAATTTGTGATGACGCAGACAAATCTACGCACCCTGCTGATATTGCTGATGCTATCCGCGCTCTAATAGATCAGCCACAACCGCCAGCGAAAGGGTGAATATGACATACGCTATACTTTTTTTAGTTATTTCGGCAAATATTATGATAGCGCCAAATTTATCCATAAAATTTAGAACAGTTTTAGCTGGGATTTATTTAATTTTAGCGATTTTATTATTAGTTTTAAGTTTAGTGGCGAAAGGATAAAAAATGACAGATAAAATGAGAGAAGATTTTGAGGCGTGGGCCATTGAAGAAGGGCTATGTGCAACTGTAGGATTAGCTGGAATACCAGAATCAGAGATAACACATTTTGACGAAAATAACTGGCTAAGTTGGCAAGCCGCCACCGCAGAAAGCACCGCTAAAATCGCGCAGATGCAAACCGAACTTGAAGCGTATCGCACCAAGCAACGCGTATATAACAGCACAGAGATAGCGCAGATGCAGGCTAGGATTGATAAAAGCATTAATTATTTTATTGGTATTTTGGCGCTATCTAGCAGTGGTTCGTCTGCACATGCAATTGCACTTGAAGCCCTCGCAAAAGTTAAGGATGTGAAATGAACGCAGCAACGACTTATGTAGTAAATGTTATTCATGTTGAAATGCAGCAGAAATATGAAATGCGTGGTGATGCTTTGTTTGCTCTTTTTAGGACTAAGCGAACTGACCAAAACGATAAAATAAGTTATACCGAATGGGAAGATGGGGCTTTTTCTATTAATAATTTTGAAACAGTAATGCAGAATAAACAAAAAACATTTTTTAGTAATATTTATAAATATTTTGCAAAATTATTTTAAGGATGTGAAATGAAACCATTATTTGCAATGTTTATTGCATTAATAACTACAATCCTAATTTTGTTAGTTATGCGTTTAATTTGTTCTTTTTTTATTGAGAGAAAAAAGCCAAACCCAATGATTTATGTTCGGGATAATTTACCTAAAAGAGGTTGTAAATGAAACCATTAATCGCACTACTGGCTTTATCGTTGATGGGTTGTGAGAAAGAACCTGAATTAATGACGGATGAATATTTTATAAGAGGCTATCACGGCATGTATTACAGAAAGTGCGAGCTTAATACAACCTGCCCTACAGGTGATGATTTGAAAATCTATCATCGGGTAGAAGTTGGTTATGGCGACTATACATTTGTTCCAGTTAAAGCAATAGATTTTAAGGATGAAAAATAATGTATCAATACAAAGCAAAATTATTGAATGTAGTGGATGCTGACACAGTTGATATGCTTGTGGATTTGGGCTTCTACGTTGGCATGAAGCATCGTTTACGTTTGTATGGCATCAATGCGCCAGAGCTTAACTCAACTGATCCAGTACAGCGCGCGCTGGCAGTGCAGGCTAAGCAGTTTGTGCTAGACACGATCAAGATAGGCGAAACGTATGTGATTGACACTTACAAAAGCGATAAGTACGGCAGATTGTTAGCTGAAATATGGATTGCAGATGGCATATCGCTAAACGAAATGTTAGTTGCTACTGGACTTGCAGATAGATATTTGAAATAAGGGGATGAAATGAAACCAGCATTTATGACATCAGAAGATATATCAAACGAGATATTTGGCGGCAATCGTAGTGCCAGGGTGATTAATGAGCGTGATTCTATGCACCCAGATTACCCAAAGCCTCGCCGTGAAGGTAAAACAGGCCAAAAGTTTTTTAAACGCCATGAGATATATAAATACTACGATATTGAGCTTGCAGCGTGACAGTAAAAAATCACTCACGCACCTTTAAATGTGGCGTAAAACAAGGGTTTTGAGTGCCTCTTCCGGGCACCACTAAAACACCTCTAAACCCTTTGTTTTACTTGGTTCTAAGCATATTTAACCTATTTAAAATCACACATATTTACTCACGTATTTACACACTATCCCACATGATGACATAATTCATCACTCACAATTCACACACGGATTCACTCACGCCATGGCCTCAATTAAACCTCACAAAGACGGCTGGCGGGCGTTCATTTTCAAGCAAGGTGTGCGTAAAAGCAAGGTGTTTTTAACTAAAGCCGCCGCAACTACATGGGCGAGGATTATAGAAACCGATATTGAAGATGGTGTACTAGGCAAGTTGCCGAATAAAACCTTTAGCGATCTACTCACGCGCTACCTTGAAGAAGAGAGTATAAAAAAACGTGGTGAAGCGTGGGAACGAATAAGGATAAACAATACTAATAAAATGCCACTGGCCAATGTAAAGCTTGGGGCCTTGAGTGCTAAAGACGCAGCTAAATGGCGCGATACGCGCTCTAAAGTAGTATCGGATGGCACGGTATTGCGAGAATGGAATTTATTAAGCCATGCCTGCAACGTAGCAATCAAAGAATGGGGCTGGCTAAAGAACAATCCATTTAAAGAAGTGAGAAGGCCAAAATCGCCAGAAGCAAGATCAAGGCGAATTAGTGGTGATGAAATAAAGCGGGTATTAGAAGCCTTGGGCTATGACGGTAAGCCAGTTAATATAAGCTCAAGAGTTGGCGCTGCCTTTATTTTCTCAATTGAAACGGCTATGAGGGCCGGTGAAGTAAGTAACCTTTTATGGAAACACGTTTTTGATAGACACGTACACATTGCCATGAGTAAAAACGGAACCAAGCGCGATGTGCCATTAAGCCAGGTTGCAAAATCAATCTTAGAAGAATTGCCGCGCGATGGAGTGCTTGTGTTCAATCTTAGATCATCGCAAATTGATAGCTTGTTTCGTAAAGCAAAAAGCAAAGCGTTAATTGATGATCTTCACTGGCACGATACTAGGCATGAGGCTATTAGTAGATTAAGCAATAACGGTTATGACGTAATGCAGTTAGCCAAAATAGTTGGTATCAAGGATTTACGCATACTGCAAAACGTTTACTTCAATCCGACCATAGAAGAGCTTGCGGATAAAATGCAAAAAATCACTCACACCCAACTTGATCGCAGCTAATGTCGGCCCACTCACGCAACAGATTAAAATCAGAAGTTGTTATCTTACACGCATCAACTAACGTTTCGTATTGCTTAACAACGGTTCCGTAGTCGTTTCGCCACTCTTCGGTAGTTCTTTTGGTATCGGTGTAAGCTTCGGGCATGGAGTAGGTATCACTTGCAACTTGGGCGCGCAAGCTGTCACGAAGGTTAGCGATAGTATCAACATTAACTTTGTTGCGTTTTGAATAATCATTTTTAATGGCCTCGATCTGTTTGATGTGAGTAGTCGTTGCTTGCACAACTTCTGTTTTGGCAATTTGCAGCTTAATGACGTTTTCAATCTCTTGTTCACGTACTTTTATGCCAATTGCTTGCTTAAAAGCCGCTAATTCATTGATTGCTTTGTCGCGCTCGTCCGTAGCGCTGTTATATTTATACAGGCAATACCCAAGTATCACCATGGCTAAAATAATAGGCCAGTATTTAGCAAGAAAGCGCCATGCAATAGAAAGTATCATCATGATTAATCCTCGGTGGCTGAACTGGCTAAACTATTGCTCATAATTGGCAAGCTCTTTAATTCCCCAGTAAAGTATTGCGGTATGCGATAACCTAGCACTCGGTCATTTTTAAACGGCTCTATTGAAACTCTATTGCCTTGATTGCCGCCTAAAACCAACAAGCGCCCTGCATTGTCTTTACCCACTACAAAGCCAACATGCCCACCTCCTTTACGATCAAAAATTACTATGCAACCCAAGCACGGTAACGCAATAGGAACGCCCCAATCTAAAAACGATTTAGCGCGATAAAATGTTGCGGGGATAGTATGGCCATACGCATGCAAACAATGGGCAACAAATAAGCCGCACCATGCTTGCTTATAAAGCCACTTTGAATTGAACTTAGCCCACCAACTTAGAATTAATGGATGGTCATTTCGGCCTGTTAATTCACGTAAACCAATATTCATGCGTGCAAGGGTTAGGTATTTTGGTTCGTACATTACTTTCCTTTCTTGTTTTCAGTGCGGCGCTCATGATCTAACCTACAATCTTTGTCGCAGTAATTGGCGTTTGATTTAACCGGTTCGTTACAGTTGTAGCAAATGCCTATTTTTGGCAGTTCTGGTTTGCGATGTTTTAAT